>Ga0335078_10000052_pt1 | contig 215045 bp, 189 predicted proteins | sample Lox_Sample_32_FD_206711 | JGI IMG/M metagenome (GOLD analysis project Ga0335078, IMG submission 206711) | Soil microbial communities from Loxahatchee National Wildlife Refuge, Florida, United States - Lox_Sample_3.2 | ecosystem: Environmental > Terrestrial > Soil > Wetlands | place: USA... | reverse complement strand
CGACTTTATCTATACTTCCTGTGGAAAGGGAGCACTTAATCAGAGTCTCCCTAGGGCTCAGCGGAATTCGGCCAGTAGATCGTCCACCCGCGTTCTCGGGCCTGCGTTTCGAGCTCGGGATTCGGGTTCACGGCGAACGCGCGAGCAGCCAGCACCAGCATTTCAAGATCCCAGCGGGTATTCCCGAAAGCCACATCGGGCTTGTTGCGAATTACATCCCGGATTGCGTTTGGTTTGCCTTCGCCCGTTGGAACGCGAATCAATTGGCTGGTAATACGGCCACCTTCAATGCGAGGCGTGGCTGCGAGAATGTTTTCCTCCGGAATTCCGAAATGCTTCATGGCAGCGCGAATCACCCAGACATTGGTTGAAGAGACCGCCCATACATCACAACTTGAATGCCGCAGCCGCTGCACCAGTTCCTGCATTTCAGGGAAGATCGCAGCGGCAAAGCCCTCAAAGTATCTGCCGGCCGCCTGCTGCACTTCGGTCTCTGTAAGCCCGCGATGCATGGTGACCATCTCGCCGCACATATCGTCTTCGCTGACCTTGCCGGCTTTGTAATTGGCGTAGCGGGGACGCGCCCACTGCACGATTTCATCCGATACTACGCCCTGGTTTAATTCCCATTCGAAAAACCCTTCTCCGGCATCGCCCGCCCAGAGCGTACCATCACAATCGAAAACCGCAAGTCGAGGTTGAAGATGCAGAACCGCATCCAGAAACCGGGCAGCTTTGGCGGTCAGGGTCGCAGGCAAGAGATCATCATCCTCCAGTGTTTATTTCAAGAAAGCAGACACCAGCACTTCGTAGTCCTGGGGCGTGTTCACGTTTACCGCCACCAACGGATCCTCTACCGATAAATATTGAATGTGCTCCAGATTCTGGTGTTCGATATCGCGTGCCGTTGCATTTGCCGGAGCTTTCAAAAAAACCTCAATCATGGAACGATCCGCAAGCAATGGGTGACCATGTTTTCCGCCATATTCGGGAATCACCGCCCAGATCTCATCCGGTGCCGAGTTGAAGACATCACAGAGCGCCTTTAGCGTTGCGGAATTGGCGGGCGGGCGATCGACGAGCGTAATCATGACGGCGTCGCGGCCAAGATCAAGCGCCTTTTGCAAACCAATTTGCAGGGAACTGAATTGACCGCGCTCCGGGGCCGGATTGCAGACCAAAGACGCGCCGTCGGCAAAAATGAGCGGCCCGAGGACATCTTCATTCTTGCCTACAACGACCACAACCATATCATTAAAGTCGCTTACCGCCCGGATCGCAGCTGAAAGGAACGTCTGGCCGGCAGAGGCCCGACCCGGTGGCCAGGGCAGCAAAGCCTTATCCTTGCCCATGCGAGTGGACTCGCCTGCCGCAAGGATGATTCCGCAGAGGCTGGCGGCCCGTTTCATGCAAGGAAGATAGCAGAAAGGACTCGAATTTACGATTCGGAGTCACTGAGGTGTTCCGAAGAAACCGGCGCTTCGGGATGCTGTGGCTCGATGTGTTTCGCGCTCAGGTTCTTGGCATGGAACCAGCTCATGTGGGGCAAGGCGCGCTGGGCGCGGCGACGGACGGCGATGAGTTCTGCCGTGATTGCTACCGCGATTTCTTCAGGAGTAATCGCACCGATATCGAGTCCCACAGGGGCGTGTACCCGCTCGAAAAGCTGGGCGGGAATGCCCTCATTGGTCAGTTCACGGAAAATCGTAATTGTCTTGCGCTTCGATCCAATCATGCCGACGTAGCGCGCCCGGGTTTGCACCGCCCAGCGGAGGACGCGCATGTCGTCGCGGTGGCCGCGCGTGACAATGACAATATAGGAAGATTCCCCTGGAGATACCTGCTTCATTGCCTGCTCGAAGTCCTCTGCGATCACTTCCTTCGCTTCGGGAAAGCGTTCCCGGCTCGCGTAGGCCTCACGGTCATCTATGACGGTCACATCGAAGCCCGCGTTCTTCGCGATTCGGTAGAGATTGACCGAAACGTGGCCCGCGCCAAAGATATAGAGCAACGCCGCGGGCAGCACCGGTTCGATGAAAATATCGAGCGTTCCGCCGCAGACCAGGCCGGTATCGTATTTTGGGTCCTGGTTCAGATTGAAGGTCAAGCTGCGCGGCTTCTCGGTTTGCATGACTTCGCGCGCGGCTTGCCAGACTTCAGCTTCTACGCAACCGCCGCCGATGGTGCCGGCGATCGAGCCGTCGTCGCGCACCAGCATTTTTGCGGTCTCAAACGAGGGAATTGAGCCTCTGACATTGACGATGGTAGCGACCGCGCCTCGGCGGCCGCTTTGCCGCAGTTTGACGATTTCTTCGTAAATGTCCATCCAGAGTCGATTATCAGTCGGTTAATCGAGGCAGTCAATGGTACGAGCGTTGTGTTAGCTTAAAGCCGCGAGGAGAAACCGCATGAAGGCTGTTCGCATCCACGAATTCGGCGGTCCGGAAGTTTTGCGCTATGAAGAGGCTCCGGATCCCCAGCTGCGGAAAGATCAACTGCTCGTTCGCGTCAAAGCCTGCGCCATGAATCACCTTGATATCTGGGTGCGCAAAGGCTTGCCAGGGGTGAAGTTACCGCATACTCTGGGCAGCGATATTGCAGGCGAAATTGTCGAAGTAGGAGAATACGTCACCGGGTTCAACGCTGGACAACGTGTGCTGCTCGCGCCGATGCACTTTTGCAATCGCTGCGCGAAGTGCGTTGCCGGGGTGCAGAACCAGTGCCGGGAATTTACCGTGCTGGGCAACGGCGTAGATGGCGGCAACTGTGAGTTGATTGCGGTCCCGGCCGTGAACGTCATTCCAATTCCCGACCATCTCGACTTCGTACAGGCCGCAAGCGTGCCGTTGGTTTTTCTCACCGCGTGGCACATGCTGGTGGGGCGGGCGAACATCCGGCTGGGCCAAACGGTGCTTGTGCTGGGTGCAGGTTCAGGAGTTGGCATTGCCGCCATTCAGATCGCCAAGCTGTTCCACGCTCGCGTTATTACAACCGCCGGCGATGAGAAGAAGCTTGAGAAGGGGCGGGCGCTAGGCGCCGACTTTGCGATCAACCACTACAAGCAGAAAATTTCAGAAGAAGTAAGAAAAATCACCAACAAAGAAGGCGTGGACATTGTCGTCGAGCACGTGGGCGAAGCCACCTGGGCCGAAAGCATGAAATCGTTGAAGCCGGGGGGAACCATCGTCACCTGCGGGGCTACCACGGGATTCAACGCTGCTTTCGACCTGCGATTTCTGTTCTCGCGTCAGCTGTCTCTTCTCGGTTCCTACATGGGCACCATGGGAGAGTTGCACGAAGTGCTGGGCCATGTTTTTGCCGGACGCCTAAAGCCGGTTGTGGACCGCACGTTTCCCCTGAGTGAGACACCCGCGGCCCACGAGTATCTGGAGAAGAGCCAGATGTTCGGCAAGATCGTGCTGGCGCCGTGACGCTTTGCGGTGGGCCAATGCGCGCGGTGGGTCCACGCAAGATTCCTCGCCCCGCTGGTGAAAACGCGGGGTTTCGGAATGACGCCAGCAGTGTTATCTGCGCTTGCCTTTTTTCGGCCTCTTTGGCTTGCCGCCAGGCGCCGGTTTCGGTTTGCTCCCGCCACCCCCGGGCACGTTCGTTCCGGAGACGATCTGGCCCTGCGTCAAATCCAGCTTCAGTGAATCGCGAACCTGGACCGTTCCCTCCACCGCGGTCTGAAACGTGATCGAAAGGGTCTTCGCGTCAGTGGTGATCGTCAGGTAGCCGAACTCCACGATCGGATCAACCTCGAGCGTGGTATCGCCAATCGTGTAAGGCGCGGTGGGAACGGCTCCCTGCGGCTGAGTTGCGGCGAATCCTCCGGAGCCGGAAACGATGTAGGGAATATGCTGGCCATTTACGACTCGCGTAAAGCGCTGGTAGAGGTGAGCGTGTCCGGAGAGTACAACATCAGGCCAGAGGCCCGCGGCTTTACAGCAAACGTCAATATCCTGCTCGATGCCGCTGGAGCCGCCGTGCTTGGCATCCACCGAAGCGGGGGGATGATGGACCGCAAGAATGACCGCCCGCTGGTTGTTCTGGCGATCGGGCTTCAGCCGCTGCAGTTCGCTTTTCAGGAATGCAAGCTGAACATCCCCTTTCAGGGTTGTGAACTTCCCACCCTGCGAGGAAATCACGCCCGCGCCGGAATCGAGCACATTGCTGTAAAGCCCGATGATGGAGACGAAGGGTGCGTCGAGAGTGAAATAGACGCCCGGCTGCGTCATCAGGCTGCGTACGAGCGTGCCGGCGTCGGGCGATGCACCGGGCGCAGCGGCGCAGAAGTTATCGAGAAATGCCCGCAGGGTGGGAATCTGCGGAGCGCTCGAATTGGGGCCAAAGACCATTCCGTCGTGATTGCCGGGAATGGCGAAGATGGGACGGTCATAATCACGAAAAGGCTCGTAGAACTGATCGTAATAATACTGAGCTTCGCCGAAGTTGTAGATCACGTCGCCCAGGTGAAAAAAGAATGCCGGACCTGCCAAACCTCCGGAAGTGACGTCGGCTGCCATGGCGTCGGCAACTCCGGCTTCATGCTCAATCGAGGTAGCCGCAGTTTGTGAGCGGCTGACTTTGGCCGCGCCCGTATCTCCGACAGAGTGAAAGGTGATCCGCTGATTGGCGTTGATCGCGTTCAGGATGTCTTGCGAGACAAAATCTTCCAGATTCAGCTGTAAAGGCTCGCCTGCGCGCGGGGCGGGAATGGCTTGCACCTGGTTTTTGTGGTGTTCGTAATAGATTGAGTCGTAATACTGAGAGCTTACGTTGTCTTGCTGAAACGAGGTTTCATCGGGGCTGGGGCTGGGTTCGGCATAAAGGCGGGTTCCGGGACCCGCGACGTTCGCTTTTGCGTTGAGCAGTTTAATTCGCACATGATCTCCTTTCGCACTCGTGGTGCTGTAGCTCGGTTGCAATGCCGGCCAAAATCCAAGATTCAGATTTGAAAACGGGGCTCGGACCGACCTTCGAGGGATGATGCGCACTACACTAGCCGAAAATTGGGCTTTGTCAAGTTAAGGATTCATCCGGCCTTGTTCTAAAGCTCGTTCGAACAGGGCGAATCATCCTAAAAATTTGGGAGGGTTCGAACGGGCAGGGTAAAATAGAAGCATCATGGACGTTAGCTTTGGCCCTTATGTGACAGTAGAGAACGGTAAACGCACCGTCAAAGAGCTTACCTACGGTAATCCCACTCCGGAGGGCGTGGTTCTTACCACCATGGATTCGGCGGTCAATTGGATGCGCAAGAACTCCATCTGGCCGATGACGTTCGGCCTGGCCTGCTGTGCCATCGAAATGATGTCCATGGGAGCGTCGCGGTTCGACATCGCCCGCTTTGGCGCCGAAGTATTCCGCCCTTCGCCGCGGCAATCTGACCTGATCATCATTGCCGGCCGGGTGTCGAACAAAATGGCGCCGGTGATACGGCAGCTCTGGGAGCAAATGCCCGAACCGAAGTGGGTCATCTCAATGGGAGCCTGCGCGACCTCGGGCGGTGTATTCCAGAACTATGCCCTGGTGCAGAGCGTGAATCAGGTGATTCCAGTTGACGTGTACGTTCCCGGCTGCCCACCCCGGCCCGAGCAGTTGATCTACGCAATTACGCTTCTGCAGGAGAAAATTCAGAAAGAGCGCGGCACCATGCGGCGCGCCCTGAATCTAACCTGAAGCTTCCGGTTTTTCATCCCAAGAATGGCCGTTCTAGGGTGCCTTGAAATTGAGGGTGATCTGCGTCTGGGCGCGGATGGGCTTCCCATCCAGAAGGAAAGGATGGTAACGCCACTGCCTCACCGCCTCCACGGCGGCGCGGGCCAGAATGGCGTTGCCGGATACTACCTTTACCTCCTCGACCTTGCCTTCAGGCGCCACCGTGGCCAGCACAACTACGCTGCCTTGCAGGCGCAACGGAAATGCATCCACAGGATAGGTTGGCATTACGCGGCGTAGGGGCGAGCCTTCGGAGAAGTGTGATACCGGTACCGACAGTGCCGGTAAAACCGTAGTCGTTGAAAGCAAGCTTGTCAGCGTGGTCTGGTGGTCCCCAGCCAGGGGCGGCGGAATTTCGGGTGTTTCCGCGGGGCCGGTGTGTGAAGTCCGAGGAGGAGTGAGCACGTTTCCCACGCCGTGAGTGGGCGACACCCTCGTCAACGTGGATCTGGTTGCGGCAATCTCGACTTTGGAAGCGCGCTGAATGGCAGGGTTTGGTTTCGCGTCAGGAGTGTGAAATGCCGGCGACGCGGCCTGAGACGGCGCTTCTACCGGCGTGGCCACAGCCGATTGTCCCGAACTCTGGGAAGTGCTGGCGCGTAAGGGAGATGTGTTCCCCAAGGCTGGCTTCCACCACTCCAGGAATATAGCGCAGGCCAGGACCAGCACGGGAATGGCAGCCATCATGGCATAGCGCAACCTGCGAGAGAACTTGTGCGCCCGCACGACCGACTCTTCTCTCGTTACAGCCAACTTTTCTAAAGTGCCGTAGACCTTATCTTCGGGCGGACCCTCAATTGTTATATCCGTCGCAGAGGTCGGTTCCGGCGCAACAGTTTTTCGCTTCTGCGCCGCTTCCACGATGTCCGCCAAGCGCGCAAGGTAATGGGTGTGATTTTCGGTGAACGCGTAGGACCGGGTCGAAAAAACTTCGAGGATTCCCGCGGGGGCCTGGCGGTCGCGGACCGGTACCACGGCAATGGAGCGCAACCCCATTTGCCGGCAGACGTCCGGATCTACGCGCTGATCGTTCTCGGTATCATTGCAGCGTAAGGAGCTTCCCGTGCGCAGGCATTCGCCAGAGATACCCGAATCAACGCTCAGCTGTGCGCCGAGTGGTGGCGCAGTCTGGCCGCTGCGAGCGCGGCAAATGAAGGCACCCTGGTGCAGGATGGCAAGAGCGGCACCGCTGGCGCTGGTCAGCGCCTGGGCGGCTTCGGCGACCGCTCCGTGGATCACATCCGGCTCGATTGAGCCGTGTGCAACGGCTCGCCCCAGCATGTCAAAAAGAGCTTCCGGGTCGGAATTATCCCGCAGCATGCCCAATTGCATCGGTCCGCGGTGCACCGGCCTCATCCGGACACCGGGGCCCGGGCTTGACAGCGGATGTCGAGGATACGACATGCAACAAGCTCGCTGAAATGATGGAAATCTAATAATGGCTGGAGGTTTACCACTGGAACTTGAGCTGAGTGTGCGGCAACTGGAACCGATTGTCAATCAAAATTGCTGGCCCGCAACCGGGAAGATGTGGAAAAGAAAAGCAGAAAAGTCTTTTAAAGCCAGCCCTGTACCGCGGGCCCGGCGGAGCGATCAACCAATGCGGCCAAAGCCACGGAGTGGCCCTTTTACCTTCTATGACCAAATCTTTACAGAACGTTACGTTGCAAGGTGTTACATCTGACAAATTCATTTTAAGGAGATACCGAATGCATAAGTCTGTTTTCGCATTCATGCTTGTTTTCGCTTGCTCGGTGTCAATGCTGGCGCAGGAAGCTGGTGAGACCAGCGCGTCATCGGTCAATGCCGGCGGGAATTGGCAACTCTCGTTGCAGGGCCGTCGCGGTACCCAACAGGCGACTCTTGAGCTCCAGCAGGACGGTTCAAAGCTGAGCGGAACGTTTCAGGGCGAAAGAGATTCGTCGCCCCTGACGGGTAATCTGGAAGGCAACAAGATCACGTTCAACGTTCAAGTCCATGGGCGGAGAGGAACAATGCGGCTGGTTTTCGATGGAACCATCAGCGGAGACAAGATGACCGGGACCTTCGAGCGCCAGGGCGGCGGAAGCAGCCACGGCGGGTATGGCGGCCAGGAAGGCGAAGAACATTCCCACCCCTGGACGGCTACGCGCCACCAATCCGCATCATGAGTCAATAAGATTGCCGGAAGATCCTTTCGGAGGGGAGCGCACTTTGCCCAGTTCTGGATCTGCAATGTCTGCTGCGATCTTCGATAGAATTGGGCAAAGTCCCCAATTCAAGTTCGGAAAGAAGACCGTGCAAAGCCTAAGGTTCTGGTTGTTTGCGTTGGTAGTGATTCCTCTGATAACTCTGGCCGGATGTTCCAGTTCGGGGCCATCCATTACGCTCTCGAGTTCGGCGACTACGATTAATCAGGATGAGACGGCCACGATTTCGGCGGCAATCGCCAACGACTCCACAAATGCCGGCGTAACCTGGAGCCTTTCCGGGCCGGGCCAGCTTACCAATATCAGCACGACCTCTGTTACCTACGGCGCGCCGGCCACAGTAACGGCGAACACCACAGCCAAGATCACGGCAACCCTGGTAGCGAACACGAATGTGACCCAGAGCATCACTATCAGCATCGACGCCATCTTTGAAATTACAACCTTCTCGTTTCCAGGTGGCACGGTGGGAGTTCCGTATACCGGGAGTGTTACTGCGGGAGGAGCCTCTACTCCCTTCACATGGTCGATTACGGACGGAACCCTGCCTGCAGGCTTGAAGTTCACCACCAGCAGCAGCACTTCCTCCATCACGATTTCGGGGACGCCAACCACGGTTGGCACCTCCAGCTTCACCGTTCAGGTGACCGATACTTCAGGAGGGTCAGTCAGCCAGAGTTACAGTATTACGATTTCGGCCCCACCTCCGTTGATTGTTACCACTGGATCGTTGCTGCAAGGCACGGTAGGTTTGGCGTACAGCGATACCTTGCAGGCCACGAATGGAGTGCCACCATATAGTTGGAGCCTTAGCTCCGGGATGCTGCCCGCAGGCCTTTCTTTGAGCACGGCCGGTGTGATCTCCGGTATGCCGAGCGCAACAGGAACCTCCACTTTCACCGTAAAAGTAACCGACTCTTCAACGCCCACTGCCGAGACCGCGACTGCGGACCTCAGCCTCACGATCAACGCAAATACGGTCAATAACTCAGAGCTCGATGGTAATTACGCATTCCTGGTCACCGGTTTCGATGCCAGTGGGCACTTTACGGCCGCGGGGAGCTTCGTGGCTGACGGAGCAGGCAACCTCACGGGGGGAATCATGGATTCGAACGACCCTGCCGAGCTGCAACTCAGTGAAAGCTTCACAGGTACATACCTGATCGGCGGAAATGGACTTGGAACCATGACCTTGACCGGAATCGGGCGCACGTTTGCCCTGGCAATGCAGGCAGACGGGAACGCCAAGATTGTGGAGCTGGATACAACCGGGGCACAGGATTCCGGAGTGCTGTTGAAGCAGGACACATCGGCGTTTTCCACGTCGCAGATCACGGGGGATTTTGCTTTTGGCTTCCTAGGAGCAGATCCCCAAGGAAATCGCTATATTTTTGGCGGCGATTTCGTAGCCGACGGAAATGGCAACTTGACGACGGGGGTGCTCGATTCCGATGGCGCCGCGGGAATTACCTCCGATGTCGCATTCACCGGAACCTATGGCGTCTCGCCTAATGGCCGCGGCACGCTGGCAATACTAGTGACAGGGCAGCCAACCGTGAATTGCAGCTTTTATGTGGTTTCATCCGGCGAGCTGCTGGTGATGGAAATTGACGATATCGCCGGCCAGAACCGCCAGATTGTGAGTGGCACAGTTCTGCAACAGACCGGAGGAGGAGCTTTCAGTGGAACTTCACTGAACGCGGTCAGTATTCTTGAGACTACGGCGATACAGAGCTCTGCGGGCGGCTTCACGCCGCAGGGCCAGGTTGGATTGTTCACTCCGGCCGGAGGCGCGAACCTCACTTTCGCGGCAGATGAGAACACCGGTGGCACGCTATCCACTCCATCCGGCTCGGGAACCTATAGCGTGGCGGCTGATGGCAGGACGACACTGGTGAACTCCGGCATTGCTTCCACGGATCCGGTTCTCTATCTGGTGAACGAGAACGAAGCTTTCATCATCGGAACCGACCCGAACGTGACGTTCGGTTTCATGGAACCGCAATCGGGCACATTCACAACCGCGTCGCTTTCCGGAAATTATGCGGGCGGATCTCTGCCGCCATCGGTTTCGATCTCAATCAGCCAGGTTGACGCGGCCACGGCAGACGGCGCCGGGAACGCGAGTTTTGTGACCGACAGTAACAGTACCGCGAGTGGAATCACACAGAACACGAGCTCGAGCGGAACTTACTCGGTCGCCGCCGACGGCAGGGGAACTGTAACTGAGAATGCGGCCACCATCGCCATCTTCTACATGGCCTCGCCGACTGAGTTCTGGTCGCTCTCGACGGCGGACGATGCTGCGGTTGAGATATTCCAGCAATAGTCGGCCGGTGGCTGGTCAGCCAAACTCGCGGTGTCGTAAGGTCTTAAACCCTACGATATCTAACCCAACTCAAAAACCCGTGTCTGCCATCTAAACGAATGGGGTATGCTGAATAAGATGGCCGTGCGTTGTGACGAGTGTGGGCATGAGAACAACCCGCAATTCCGCTTTTGCGGAATGTGTGGAGCACCCTTGCCGGCATCGGTGTCTTCACGCGCGCCTTCGTCTGCGCCACCGGCTGAGAGTAGGGAAAAACCTGTCGCCTCTGATGCAGATTCGATAAGCGGACCCTCTATTCTGGGCTTGTCGGGCGATGTCTCCCACAACGATTTCTCCAATACTCCCACGTACTTGCTTGAGGACGAGGAAGGGCCTAGTCTTCGTGGGCGCAACGTGGTGATCTTCTTCTTGATTTTTGTGGGTTTGGCGGTAGCGGGCTGGCGTTACGGCCAGCAGATTCTGCAATGGAGCGGAAAAGACACTGCTGCGACAACGAACAACGCCGCTGGCAGTGTTCCAAATACATCCCCTGCGGGAACCAATCCCCAGATAAACCAGCCGCAAGATATGCCCAAGGCCGGACCTAATGAGCAGCCTGCGCAACCCTCTTCAGCAGAGGCCAAAACGAATGTGGCTGCCAGCACGCCCACCCCATCTTCGTCGGCGGAAAATGAAGAATCCGTACCGCCGAAGCCGACGCAGGAAACCCCGGCGACGGATTCCGTCGCTCACTCCGAAGCCCCGGCTACCGCCGAATCAACGCCGCCAGCTCCGCCGGCGGAGCGCGCTGAGGCACCTTCCAAGCCAACGCCAGCCAGGCGGAATCCCGCGGCGGCGGCGCCGCCTGAGACTGGGGACGACTACCTCGTCACTCAGGGTGAAAAATATCTTTACGGCAACGGAGTTGCGGAAAATTGCACCCAGGCCCGAAAGAACCTGCTCGCTGCCGCGGAACACTCCAATGCCCGAGCTCAAAGCGTGTTAGGCACGATGTATGCCACCGGTCATTGTGCGAGCCGGGACCTTCCCGCTGCGTATCGTTGGTTTGCGCAAGCCCTGCACAAAGACCCTAACAACACCCGAATTGAGCAGGACCTGGAAATCCTGTGGCGGCAAATGAGTCCGGCCGAGCGGCAGCTGGCCCAGAGCAAACAGGATTAAGCCGCGCAACTTGCCGGAGGGAAGGTGTGGAATCAAAAGCCCCAGGCGATTCCCACACCTAAAAAGCGGTTGTGCTGATGCCTTCTGCCGGTATCCGCAACCAGGTCGGGGGCCCCGGTGTAATAGTCTCTTCCTTCCGCGATCAAGCGAAAGTGGTGGCGAAGGGCGACGTCAAATCCCACTCCTGCCTGAAACGCGCCGGTGCTTTTCGATGTGTTGGCCGGAGTGGGACCGCCGAAGATTAAGGACGAGCTCGGACTGAAGTACGCGTAACCTGCTCCGACGCTGACCCAGGGAAAAACCGCTTTGTCAGCCAATAACTTCGTCCGCAGTGATGGCGTCACGAAGCACGCGCGATAGTCTTTCGGAACAGCATTCAAACCAAAACTGAGGTCTTCATCCGGATTCATGGAAACGGGCACTTCAAGAAAGAAGGCTGCATGCCGGTAGCGGTAGAACTGGCGGCTATAGCTGACCTCTGCGGTTGCTCCTTTGCCGAAACGCACTAAGTTGTCGAAGAACTTCGCGTCTGGCACAGCCTCCCCTGTAATGAAGGTGCGCCCGAACACTCCAGACAGTTCGTTTTTCTCCTGGGCCAGCGAGACTGCCGGGAGAAGTATCACCGATATGGATATTGACAGCGCCAGATGCCGCCGCAATTTCTTGCAGGAAGCAGGGGAACTCAAGGCAGGTCCCAGATTAGCACGGGCAAGCGGGCGCGATTTGCTTCTGAGCGTGTCTCGTTGGGTACAGGTTTGGCGGGATGAGCGCGCTATCCGGAAGAAAGAGAATCTATTTCACGGATGTTAGAATGGTAGCACTGCATGCCAAACCAGAATTCTCCAGTTTCCCATCTTGATGAAGCTGCCGGCCCAGGAGACAGAGCTGCTTCCCCCACCGTTCCGAGAGTGGGTTTCGTAAGCCTGGGATGTCCCAAGAACCTCGTGGACACAGAAGTGATGATGGGAATGCTTTCTCGTGCCGGCGCAACGCTGGAACCGCAGGCGGAGAATGCCGACATCATTGTGGTGAATACGTGTTCGTTTATCGCCAGCGCGCAGCAGGAATCCGTGAATACGATTCTGGAAATGGCACGCCACAAGACCGCAGGCCGCGCCAAAAAACTCGTGGTGGCCGGTTGCCTGGTGGAGCGTTTCCGGCATGAAATCCGCAGGAACATTCCCGAGGTGGATGCGGTAGTCGGCACCGGGGAACTGGAGCAAATTCTGAGCGCAGCCGGGCTGACACCGGCGGCGGAGCAAACCTCTCCTTTCAGGGTATTGGCCTCACGTGCAGAAGGCGAAGCCCGCCAGGCACAAGGACGCTTCTCGCGTGAGTCCTGGGATGGCGCGATTTCGGATTTGCCCAATTACCTGTATGACGAAACGACGCCGCGGATTCTGGCGACGCCGCGCTACACGGCCTACATCAAAATCGCTGAGGGCTGTGATCATCCGTGCGGTTTTTGTATCATCCCGCAATTGCGGGGGAAGTTTCGTTCGCGGCGCTTTGAGTCCGTGGTGGCCGAAGCCGAACGGCTGGCGCGTGCCGGAGTCAGAGAGATCACTCTCATCGGGCAAGATACGACTTGTTACGGCGAAGACCTTGGCCTGAAAGAGGGACTGGCGCGGCTGCTCGAGAAATTGGCTGGTATCGAGGAACTGCGCTGGATTCGTTTTCTTTACGCTTACCCGAACAAGATAACGCCACTGCTGCTGGAGACGATCGCCGCGCACAGGAAGATCTGCCCGTACATTGACGTTCCTTTGCAGCATGCCTCGGCCGATGTATTGAAGCGCATGAAGCGCGGGGGCTCGGCGGACATCTTCCTGCGGCTGATTGAAACCATGCGCGCGGCCATTCCCGGCGTTACCCTACGAACGTCTTTCATCGTCGGGTTTCCCGGTGAGACGGAAAAAGATTTCGAGCAATTGTGCGGGTTCCTGGAGCAGGCCAGGTTCGACTGGATGGGAGCTTTCAGTTATTCCGATGAGGAAGGCGCAGCCGCTCATTCGCTCGGCGGCAAACTTCCCGCGCTTGAGATCGAAACCCGGCGCAAGCACTTGATGGCCGTTCAGCGCAAGATCAGCAAAAAGAGAAAAAAAAATCTGGTCGGGGAGAAATTCGATTTCCTGCTGGAAGGCTCGTCCTCGGAAAGCGATCTCCTGCTCGAGGGGCGTACCAGCATGCACGCTCCCGAAATTGACGGCAAGGTTTTCGTCAGCGATATCGCGGGCGGCACTGAACCGGTGGCGGGTCAATTTTATCGCTGCCAGGTCACGGAAGCACACGACTACGATCTAGTGGCCAGAATCTTATAGGGCGGTCATGACGCGCCGACGTCGCATTCAGTTGAAGTGCCCTACCTGCGGGAACCCAGTCAAAAGTGGCGACGAGGATTTTCCGTTTTGCGGCGGGCGCTGCCGGCTGATTGATCTGGGAAAGTGGGCCAATGGCGACTACGTGATCCGCGGCCCGGCGCGGGAGGTTTCGCAGGCACGAGACAGATCCGACACAAACGATGAAGAATGAAAGCACGATACCGGCACTCGACGGTGAGAAATCTGCGAACTGCCGCTTTCACGCGCCCCTCTGGGCCACACTCACAGCAACCTTCTTCGGCACCGGATTGCTTCGAGCGGGACCGGGCACATGGGCATCGGCAGAGACCATCTTGCTTTGGTGGCTGGCCAGCCATTGGATCAGTCCCGCCTACCAACCTGTGGCCGTAACCTTGCTGGCTTTGGCCGTGGCTGCTGCAGGGATTCCCGCTGCCACGGCCGTATCGCGCGCGACGAGATTGAAGGACCCGCAGTTCGTAGTGATTGACGAAGTGGCCGGCCAGTTGATCGCCATGATTGCGGTGCCACTTTCGTGGAAATCCGTGCTGCTCGGCTTTATACTTTTTCGAGGCTTCGATATTGTGAAGCCACCGCCGGTTCGGCAGCTTGAAGCTCTCCCCGAAGGGATGGGCATCGTGGTGGATGACATTGGCGCAGGCCTTTATGCGCTGGCCATCCTGCAACTTGCCCTGCATTTTGGACTGTTGGGGCGCTAGCAATCGCTGAGGAAGCTGACGTGTATGGGAATTTCTGACCGTGTGCTGGGCAAGAAGAACGTGAACGGCAACCCGCATATCGAGGCGGTCTACCCCTCCGCGGCACTGCCCGGCGGGGAGGTGCGGATTGTCGGGTCCGGCTTGCGCCCGCCGGATCTGCGCCGGCCGCGCGTGCGGTTCGGCGAGGTGGAAGGCTCGGTCGTCATCAGCGCAGACGATTTTCTGGTGGCGCGTGTTCCAGGCGGGGCCGCGTCAGGACCCATTACGGTCTCTACGAACGGACATGCCAGCAATGCCCAACAGCTGATTGTTGCGGTCACGATCGCCGAGAACCTGCACCCCGTGACCAATCCTGCAATCGATAGCGAAGGCAATATCTACGTGACTTTCTCCGGATCGCGTGGACAGAAGGTTCCAGTGGCCGTTTTTAGGATTGATACCAACTACAACATCAAGCCGTTGGTCTCAGAAATGATGAACCCGACCGCGATCACATTTGACCGGACCGGGCAAATGTACATTTCCTCACGTTTCGATGGCACGGTATACCGGGTGGCTGGTAATGGAACAAAGACGGCCTACGCAGAAGGCATGGGAGTAGCGACGGGAATTGCATTTGACGGCTCCGGCAACCTGTACGTCGGCGATCGCAGCGGAACCGTTTTCAAGATTGACCAGAACCGGCAGACCTTCGTGTTTGCCACGCTGGAGCCGAGTGTGTCCGCCTACCATCTTGCTTTCAGTCCCGCAGGCGATTTGTTCGTGAGTGGACCAACGACGTCCAGTTTTGATTCCGTACACCGTATTGACTCTCACGGTAGCGTATCAACGTTCTATCGCGGACTCGGCCGTCCGCAAGGCCTCGCCTTCGATACTGAGGGCAACCTTTATGTTGCGGCCTCGCTCTCCGGCAAGCGAGGGATCGTAAGAATCACAGCCGATGGACAGGCGGCACTCCAAGTTGCCGGGTCAGGACTTGTAGGACTGGCCTTTGCTCCCGGGCGCTCTGCTGTTCTTGCCACAACCAGCGCGGTACATCATCTCGCCTGGAACATTCAGGGGTTTTCCCCGGTGGAGTCTTCCAGGTGAATTAGTGTCGAACACCCCGACAGATGCCACATGATTCCGTGTGCCTTGCGTTTTCAGTCTTCCGCCTCTTCTCGGTTGGCCTGATTTACACTCTTTATCGTGAACGCGGAGATTATTGCGATCGGCTCGGAGTTGCTGACGCCATTCCGCCAGGACACGAATTCGCTCTATGTCACTGAGAAGCTCAATCTGCTGGGCCTCGAGGTGGTTTTCAAAACAGTGGTTGGCGACCAACGTGAGCACATTATCACTGCGGCTTCTGTGGCCCTGTCCCGCGCCGAAGTCATCATCCTGATGGGCGGTCTGGGGCCGACGGAGGACGACCTGACACGGGAGGCTGTCGCACAGGCGCTGGGACTGACACTCCGGCGTGATCCGGAGATCGTTGCCGCCCTGGAGCGGCGTTTTGCCGAACGCGGCTGGAAGATGGCGCCAAACAATATCAAACAGGCGGATGTCATTGCGGGCGCAGCCGTGCTCCGCAATGCAAATGGGACCGCGCCGGGTCAGTGGATCAGCGGAAAATACGAGGGCCACGACCGCATTGTTGTGCTTCTTCCCGGACCTCCTCACGAACTGAAGCCGCTATTTGAGGAGCAGTGCATGGACCGGCTGCGGGCGAAAGTGCCCCGGCAATTCATCGCCACTCGAGTACTCAAAATCACAGGCATGGGCGAATCGCAATGTGACGCCAGGGTGGCGCCTATCTACAAGGAATACCCGGACGTGCAAACTACAATTTTGGCGGGGGCGGGCGAAATTCAGTTGCACATGAAGACCCGCGGTGGTCTATTGGAAGAGGCCGAACGGCGGGTCGACGAACTTGCCGCAAAAATCGAGGAGGAACTTGGTCAGTTCGTGTTTTCCGATAATGGCGATTCCCTCGAAACGATTGTGGGTTGCTATTTGCAGATGCGCAGTGCAACTCTGGCAGTCGCAGAGTCCTGTACCGGCGGCCTGGTGGGCGAGCGAATCACTTCGGTCAGCGGGAGTTCGCGTTATTTTCTCGGCGGAGCCATCGTGTACTCGGATGAGTTGAAAACCGAGCTCGCAGGGGTTCCAGCCGAAATGATCAGCCGTCGTGGCGCAGTGAGCGGCGAGGTAGCGCGCGCGCTTGCCGAGGGCATCCGTATTCGCTGCGAAGCGACGCTGGGCCTTGGAATCACAGGTGTCGCCGGTCCCACCGGCGGAACCCCAGACAAGCCGGTTGGGCTGGTGTTTCATGCCCTCGCCAGCCGCGAGGGAACCGAGGTAGTGGAGCGAAGGTTTCCCGGCGGTCGCGATCGGATTCGCTGGTTTGCTTCACAGCAGGCGCTGGATATGGTGCGGAGGAAGTTGGTGTAGCTAGTTGAGCAGAGTGCAACGGCGGTGGCCGGCGGCGATCCGAAACAACGACAGAAATGCGCATCTTCATCGCACTCGATCTCGAAGATTCCATTCGGCAGCGGATTGCACGCTTTGTGGAGGGCATTCGGGAGTTCGCCCCGGGCGCGCGCTGGCCCGCGCCCGACTCGTTGCATGTCACGTTGAAGTTCATCGGCGAGAGGCCGCCGGAAACTGTGGAGCGAATCAGACAGACGCTTTCTGGCCTTCGCGCCCAAGCTGTACAGATTTCTTTTCAGGGTTATGGTTTTTTCCCTACGGCCAAGTCTGCGAGAGTGTTCTGGGCTGGTGTTCAAGCAGGACCGGAACTGCAAGCTCTTGCCAATCAAGTGGACGAAGCCTTGGCGGCACTCGGCATTCCCAGGGAAAACCATGCGTATAGCCCACACCTGACTTTGGCTCGTGGCGGTTCTGCCTCGGGTGCGCCGCGCAGGCAGAGAAGCGATGCTACGGGGCGGAGCTTCCAACAGCTGCAAGCAAAGTTGGCGGCCTGGCCCGCTGTGGATTTTGGTAGCATGACTGCCCGGGAATTTTTTCTCTATGAGAGCCGACTCGGGCGAGGCGGTTCGCAATATACGAAGATCGAGCGCTTTGAGCTGCGATGATCAACAGTGCTAACGACCGGTGAATTCATTCATTCTTACAGCTGCCGTCAGCTACATGCTGGGCTCGATCCCGTTTGGCTACATTCTCGTCCGCGCTTTTCGCGGGGAGGATATAAGGCGAACGGGGAGCGGCAATATCGGAGCGACCAATGTTTCCCGTTCGTCCCCGGCGTTGGGAGCGATCACTCTCGTACTGGATGTTCTTAAAGGATTCGCGGCGGTTGCCCTGACGCGCGCGTCGTATCCCACCCGGGGGACTTTGGTGGGTTTATCTGCGCTGATAGCGATTGCAGGTCACATGTTTCCCATCTGGTTGAAATTCCGGGGGGGAAAGGGGGTGGCGACCGGTCTGGGGGCTTTCATACTGCTCGCGCCATGGGCAATTGTGGTGACGATGGTTGTCTTTGCTACCGTCGCCGCTATATCGAGGCGTATCTCCCTCGCTTCTATCGTGGCGGTAGCCGTGTTCCCGTTGGCTGGCTGGATCCTGAATCCCGGGGAAACTCGCCCGATGCTGGCGTTTACGGCAGGTGCGTCAATTCTCATTACCGCGAAACATCACGGCAACATAGCAAGGCTGATCGCCGGCACGGAACCGCAGATACAATGGAGGCGGCCGTGAAGGTTGCGATTATCGGCGCCGGCGCGTGGGGCACTGGCTTGGCGATTGTTCTGGCGCGCAACCATTGTCACGAGGTGCGCCTCTGGGCTCGAGAGCGCGAAGTAGTCGAGTCAGTTTCCGGGCGGCGTATCAATGAACTATTTCTTTCCGGTTTTACCGTTCCAAAGTCAGTATCCGCTACATCCTCTCTGCAAGAAGCTTTGCGGGAGGCAGAAATCCTCGTCAGCGTCATGCCCTCCCAACACTGCCGGTCTCTATTTCAGGAGATGCGCCCCTACCTGAGGCCGGAGATGTTATTTGTAAGCGCTACCAAAGGCATTGAGGAGAAGAGCCTTTTGCGGATGACCGAGGTAATTCTCCAAGTGTTGGAATCGAGTGGCGGATTCACGCCCCGCATCGGAGTACTGAGCGGGCCTTCGTTTGCGGCAGAAGTTGCGCGTGGCGACCCGACCGCGGTCGCGGTTGCCTCCGCCGATTCGGCACTGGCGGAGACCGTCCAGCGCGGTTTCGGCGACCCTCGCTTCCGCGTCTATACCAACGACGATGTTGTCGGAGTCGAACTCGGAGGTGCATTGAAGAACATCATCGCCATTGCCGCTGGAGTGTGCCATGGCCTGGGTCTCGGTCACAATTCGGTGGCCGGGTTGATCACGCGCGGGCTTGCCGAAATGACGCGCCTGGCTGTGGCCTGTGGAGGCCGTCAAGAAACTATGTACGGACTCGCCGGCCTCGGCGACCTGGTCTTGACCTGCACGGGCGGCCTGTCACGCAACCGAAGCGTGGGAGTGGAACTGGGACGCGGACGCAGACTTCAGGAAATCATTCGTGACATGCATGGGATGGTGGCGGAAGGAGTTTTCACCACCAGCGCAGCAGTCGGCCTGGCGCGGGCGCGGGATGTTGAGATGCCGATTACAGAGCAGATGCATGCCATCCTGAATGACGGCAAATCGCCCCGAGATGCGATCCAGGAGTTGATGACCCGCAGCGCCAAAAGTGAGACCGGGCTTAGCATTGGACCGCGCTGATTGCTAGAATATCGAGGACAACCAAGGCAAACGATGGGGCGTCATATTAATTTCATGATGAGCTTGATTGTTCTTACGGCCCTGAGCCTTGCTCAGGATGCGGCTAACGTGCCGGCAACCAAGGCAGAACCGGCCAAGACGGAACACGCCCTTGTCATCGCTTCAGGCACCAGAGTTCCGGTAGTTCTGAAGCATGCCATTTCAACCAAGGGTACCCGTGAAGGCGACGCAGTTTATGCCGAAACCACGTTTCCTGTGGTACAGGACGGACGGGTCCTGGTGCCGGCGGGTACCTATGTGCAAGGAAGAATCAGCCACATTGAGCGGGCCGGACACCTCAAAGGACGGGCCGAGGTGCTGATGCACTTCACCACGCTGATTTATCCCAGCGGCTACACCGTAATGCTGCCCGGGGCGGTGGAAAACGCTCCCGGTGTGGACAAGACTTCCGTCAAGGACCAGGAAGGTACCGTCAAACAGGATAGCCAGACAGGTCAGGAAGCCGGAACCATCGCCAGTTCCGCGGGGACGGGTGCTTTGATCGGAGGATTGAGCAACGGCGCCAAGGGCGGACTGATCGGCGCGGGAGTCGGCGGCGCTGTGGGGACGGCGATAGCCTTGCTCACCCGTAGTAACGACGTGAAGATGGACATCGGCACTTCCATTGAAATGGTTATTCAACGCGATGTGCCACTCGACGCCAGCCGGGTTCCAAACGTCACCAGTACCGCGGCAGTCCCTCACTAAGCATTAAGGAGCAACGAGCGGAAGTAATTCTAGCTTGAGGCTTTGGCTGCGGAATAAGCGAAGCGGTAAATCTGCGCATCAATCTCCTTGCGCAAGTCTCCCCAGATGTTCTCCGGCATGGCCAAAAAAGTCTTAACTACTTCAGGATCGAACTGACGTCCGGCCCAGCGTTCGATCTCATCACGCGCGGCGGAGAGGGATTGTGCCGGGCGGTAAGGCCGGTCTGATGTGATAGCGTCCAACGTGTCGGCAACGGAAAACAACCGCGCTCCCAGCGGAATTTCGTCTCCCTTCAAGCCACGAGGGTAACCCGTACCATCGTAGCGTTCCTGGTGGGAATATACGATTTCAGCGGCTTCGGTAAGAAAAGGAATCTTCTTCAACATCTGGTAGCCCCGGTAACAGTGCTCTCGCATGACGTTCACTTCGTCCGGATTTAGAGCCCCCGGCTTGCGCAAGATGGCATCCGGAATCGCCATCTTCCCAATGTCGTGGAGGAATGCGCCGCGCGCAATGACCCGGATCTGGTCCGCGGACAAGCCCATGGCCCGGGCAATCGCGATGGTGAAGGCTGTGACTCTCTTGGAATGACCCTCTGTTTCTGCGTCTTTAAGGTCGAGCGCATCGCCCAGAGCTTCGAGGGTGATGTCATAGGAGCGCTCCAGCGTGCTCATTGCCTTCCGCAGTTGGTCAGTCCGTGCCGCTACGAGCGACTCCAGATTCGTCTGGTAGGCTCGATTCTCCAGTTTAAGCCGCCGGTTCTCCAGAGCGCGCCGCACCGTCGCCAGCAGCTGCTCCCGCTCAAATGGCTTCAGCAGGTAGTCATAGGCGCCGTTGCGGATAGCCGCCAGTGCCACCGAAATATCGTGCACCGCTGTGACCATGACAACGGGCATGTCGGGAAATCTCTCTTTGGTTTTTTCCAGGAGGCCGATGCCATCCAGGTCGGCCATCATCAAATCGGATAGCATGAGCTCGAATTCTTCTCCGGAATCGAGCGCGGCAAGGGCCGTCAATCCTGAGGAAGCCTGACTGCATTGGTAGTTGGCTGCAGCCAACATCGAGCAGACGATCTCCCGAATGGGTTCTTCGTCATCTACCACCAGGATGCGGTCGGCTGGCATGTCTGCTCGAGTCTAGCGCTCATTCTACCGTACTTACGAGGTTCCGAAAGTAACCACCACCGCTCCAAAAGTACGCAGGGCAGCGCCTTTGGCGTGGTATCAACTAGGAAGCGCTGAGATCGTTTACCGCGATGAACGCTGCTGCCCTCTTTGCATGGTCTGCCGGCGGGGACATGACTGTCCCCAGGTTGATGGCCGTAGAATCGGCGGCGCTCGTCATTCTGGCGATCGCGCTCTTGGTCTTCCGCACCTTTCGCGAACGCTACCTGCTGATGTGGATCGCGGGTTGGCTGGCGTATTTCGTTGCCGGCAGCACGTCTTCCCGTTTCCTTTCGGGCGTAGGGCCGAACTACGCTACCGTTGTTTCCCGGGTTGAGTTTCTTCTCGCTGTATCTCTGTTTTCTGGAGCGGTCTTCGTATATTCCCACAGCCGAAAATTGCTTTTTCTCGTGGCGGTGGCATGGTTGGCGCTCATGGGCTACGGAGTGGCCCAGGCGGCCTGGTGGCCTGATGCCTTTGGTCCGCGGCTCGCGCTCGAGATCGGGTACAGAGTTCTCGCCCTCGCGGCGGCGGTGCAGATCCTACGGTTTCGTTGGGCGCGCTGGGAGCTGGGGCCGTGGCTGCTCGCCTTCAGCCTGCTTCTGCTGCATCTCGATTGGGAGCCTGTCAATGCCCACGTTCCAGCCGGGTTCGGTTTGATTGCCGACCTGATGCTGGGGTTCAGCATGCTGCTTGTGGTTTTCGACGACTCAAGGACTAGAGCAAGACGTCTGGGCGTGGTCAATGCACTAACCGGCAGCATTATGCGTGCGCAACAGCACGGACCCATGCTGGCGACGGCCCTGCGGGAACTGCAAGCTCTTATGCTCGCCAAGGCGGCATGGTTCCGCTTGTTCGAGGGAGACCAGATGGTGGTCGCCCAGCAAATTGGTCTCTCCGAGGATTTCCTGCGCGACCGAAGCTCCGTTGCCATGGATGACAAATTCGAGCGGACGCTGAGCGGAGGCGCGCCGATTCTGCTTAAGACTTCCTCTGCCGACGATTCGGTGCGTCCCCACCTTAAACGGGAGGGCTTTCGGCATTGCGTTTTGGTGCCGGTGCTGGGCAAGAAGTCAGTTATCGGGGTGTTGACGCTGGGAAGCAAACATCACCTGACTTATACCCCGGAAGAACTGGAGTTTCTTGAAACCAGCGCTCACCAAATAGGTTTGGCCGTGGAAAACCTTCGCCTAGTCGAGCAGATATTGCGTTCTCACCGGCAATGGGCCAACACGTTCGACTCCATCCAGGACATCGTTCTGCTCCATGATTCGGAGTTCCGCATCATGAAGGCAAATCAGGCCCTGCTTCAGCATCTCGGGCTCGCGCCCGCGGATGTGACGGGAAAGAACTGCGAGAGGGTGCTTCCCCGCGCGGGAGAGTGGCAAGGATGCCCGTATTGCACGGGCGTAGAAGAAGGATTGCGCGAGGCCTCCGACCCCTGTTTCGGAGGGTATTCGATGATTTCCACGTCCTCCTATACGGAGCAGGGCACAAAGCAAAAGGGCACAATTCACGTGGTCCGGGATATCACAGACCGCCGCGCAGCAGAAGAAAAGTACCGATTGCTGTTTGAACAAATGCAGGAAGGCGTGTTTGTAGTTACGGCACAAGGTAAGCTGCTTGAGTGCAATGACGCCCTGGTGCGCATGTTAGGCTACACCAGCCGCGATGAGCTTATGCTCATCGACTTCGAGCACGAACTCTACACCTCCGCCGAGCAGCGCGAAGCCTTCCGCAGGGAAATCGGGCAACGCAATTACGTTCGTAATTTCGAAGTGACGCTGCGGCGCAGGGACGGCGCCTTACTCACCGCGCTCGAGAGCAGCTTTGCCAGCCGCGACTCCAGCGGCAGAATTGAACGCTACCAGGGTTTCCTGCTGGATATCACCGAAAAGAAGCGCGCGGAAGACGAAATACGGCGCCGCAACCGCGAACTCAATGCCCTGAATACCATGGCGGTGATCGCCACGCAATCGTTCGATCTGGACGAAATCCTCAACCTCACGTTGCGTCAGGTGGTCTCGGTGATGCGGGCCGACACCGGTTCCATCTATCTGGCGGATGCAGGCGAATCGATCTTCCGGCGCCGCGCCGGCTGGGGGCCGCGCAGCGCAGAACGCGCCCGCTTTTCCGAGATGCCCTTCCCGGAGGGTTTCGGGGACCTGGTCACGCGTTCGCGGACTGAAGTGATCACTTCGGAGTATCTGCCCCATCTTCCGCAATCGGTGGCTGAGTTCATTCGCGCCGATGGCTTTGTCTCCTGGATGTGGGTGCTGCTGTGGAGCAAAGACAAACCCATCGGCTTGATGGGCATCAGCTGCCGGGAGCCGCATGAGTACAGCAGCAATGATGAGAATCTGATGGTTGCCATCGGGCGGCAACTGGCGACGACGATCGAAAAAGTCCGCTTATACGAGGAAACCTGCCGCGCCTATGAAGATCTGCGTCTTACCCAGGAACAACTGTTGCAAAGCGAAAAAATGTCGGCCGTGGGGCAGTTGATCTCCGGGGTTGCGCACGAACTGAACAATCCGCTGACCGCAATTCTCGGCTACGCCCAGCTCCTGGAGAGTGAAGGCCTCGGGGAGCGGGCCGCAGACTTTGTGGGCAAGCTTTTCAAACAGGCGCAGCGCACGCATCGCGTGGTTCAGAATCTGTTGTCCTTTGCCCGGCAACGCAAACCGCAAAAGCAGCAGGTAGACATCCCCAAGGTGCTCGACGAAACGCTGGCCCTGCGGGATTATGACCTGAAAGTCAACAATGTCCATGTCGAGCGGGACATTGAATCCGGCCTGCCTGCGGTGACGGCTGATCCGCATCAGCTTGAACAGGTTTTTCTCAACATCATCAACAACGCTGTCGACGCCATGCTGGAAACAAACCACGCGGGCCGGCTGAAAGTCAGGGCCTATTCGGCTGACGGCCAGGTTTGCGCGGAGTTCCATGATTCCGGACCCGGAGTCAAGGAGCCCGGGCGAATTTTTGATCCTTTCTATACGACGAAGAGTGTGGGTAAGGGCACCGGCCTTGGCTTAAGCATTTGCTATGGCATCGTGAAGGAGCATGGGGGAGAGATCTCCGCCCGGAACCAGGATGGCGGAGGAGCGATTATTACAGTTCGGCTCCCAGCAGTGGGCCAAGCTGCCGCTGCGCCGGAAAAGCCCGCGCCCCTCCCGTCGCGCGAGACCGCGATTGCGGGGCGCATCCTGCTGGTCGAAAGTGAAGAGGCCATCCTCGAATTTGAGCGTGACGTATTAACTGGGGCAGGAGCCGAGGTGTTTGCTCTGACCAATGTGGAAGACCTGAAAACCCAGCTGGCCAATCAATCGTTTGACGCTGTGATCATAGACGGCAAGATTCGCGGACTTACGCCGCAGGACTTGTATTCCTGGCTGGCGCAGAATGACTCCCGGCTGCAGAAACATCTCTTGCTTACCTTCTCCAACCTTCCAGATCCGGAAACCCGCAGCTTCATGCAGGAAAATAATCTGGCCCACCTGATCAAACCATTCGAGGTTGCCGACCTCATTTCGCAGGCCCGGCGAATCCTGCAAAAGACCCACGCCGCCGGCGCGAATTAGGGATTCTCGTCTTTTTCTTCTTGAATGTCCGCCCACGCTTTATGCCTTAGACCGGAGGCACCGAACCCCACTATGGCCTTATTGGAAGGCAAAGAGCGAAGAGAACTCGAGCAGCGCATGAAGCGCGAGGGACGGCTTCCACCGGGGCAGTCGCTGACCCTAAAGTGGCCTGTGCTGCATTACGGGAACGTGCCGCGCTTCGACCCTGAAAGCTGGGACTTCAAAGTGCACGGACTGGTTGAGATGCCACTGCGCTTCACCTGGCGTGAGTTTAATGAACTGCCGAGGGTTGAGCGGACCAGTGACTTTCACTGCGTTACACGATGGAGCCGGTTCAACAACCGCTGGCAGGGGACGGGATTGCAAGAGCTGCTGGCGCGAGCCCGTCCAAAACCCGGGGCCGCGTACGTTCTGGTGCATGCAGAGCAAGGATTCACTGCGAATGTCCCGCTGGCTGATCTCGATCGCTCGGAAGTTCTGCTGGCCACGCACCACGACGGCGAGCCTCTCATTCCCGAACACGGTTACCCCCTTCGGCTCATCGTTCCGCATTTGTACGCGTGGAAGTCGGTGAAATGGGTGCGGAGCCTTGAGTTTCTGGCCCACGACACAGCGGGGTTCTGGGAGAAAAACGGTTACCACATGTATGGCGATCCCTGGAAAGAACAACGATTCAGCCGATGATATGGTTTATTTCTTGAGGATGGGATTGTAACCGTCGCTCAGCAGCTTGGCCCGCATGTTCTCAGCGTCTTTGACATCGGCGAAAGGCCCAACCTGAACGTGGAACAGCTTGTCGGCCGGTGCGGTAACGGAGAATGCGGAGTATTGCTTGTTCTTGAGCGCTTCGACCAGAGCTTCGGCGTCTTCCGGCTTGCTTACAGCGGCCACCTGCACAAAATAGGTGCCGCCAGCGGCCGCACCAGCAGAATCGGGAGTCGCAGGGCTAGCTTCACTGGGAGTGGCTGGCGCGGTGGCACTCGCGGATTGGTCGTTATTGTTGGCGGTGGTTAGCTGCGAGTCCACATCTTTTTTCTCGACTGCCTTGTAAAACGTGAGATCCGGCTGGCCGGTTCCATTGGGCTTAACCGCAGACGGACGCGGGCCCGAGTTCGCCACTGTCTGTGAAGACGGCAGAATCGGAGCGGTGTTGGAGGAGGACTTCCGTCCCATCGAGAATCCCAGCGCAAAAAACACCGCGCAAAGCGCGACCAACGCAAAAAACAGGCCCAGCATCTTGCCGGCACCTAAGGTGATTTCGGTGTCTTGCGACGAAGCAGCTTCCATTCGTGATCTCAATTTATTACCCTGCCGGGATTTACGCCGTCTTTGCCGGCGTCTCGGCATCCGGTTTGCCTAACAACTTCTGAATGCCAGGAAAGAAATCTACTGGCACCGGGAAAATAACCGTCGTATTTTTCTCGACCCCAATTTCCGTCAGAGTTTGCAAATATCTTAGCTGGATACTCACTGGCTCAGTGGCCAACAATTTGGAGGCATCCACCAATCGTTGCGCCGCCGAGAATTCGCCCTCGGCGTGAATGATCTTCGACCGCTTCTCGCGCTCGGCTTCCGCCTGCTTCGCCATCGCGCGCAGCATAGATTCCGGCATATCTACCTGCTTGACTTCGACGTTTGCGACTTTTACCCCCCACGGCGCAGTGTGGGTGTCGAGGATGCTTTGCAGGCGCAAATTGATCTTGTCGCGGTGAGCCAGCAGTTCGTCAAGCTCCAGTTCACCGAGAACGGAACGCAACGTGGTTTGTGCGAATTGCGATGTCTGATAAACGTAGTTGGAAACTTCCACCACCGCTTTCCGCGGTTCGATGACGCGCAGGAAGATGACGGCATTGACTTTCAAGGTGACGTTGTCGCGCGTGATGATGTCCTGCGGCGGAACTTCCAGCGCTTCCTGGCGCAGCGAGACGCGCACCATCCGGTCCACGGGGGCAAATACCAGGATAATGCCAGGCCCCTTGGCGTTGGGCAACAGCCGCCCCAGGCGAAAAATGACGCCCCGTTCATACTCTGCCAAAATCTTGATGGAGCTCAGTATATAGAGCGCTACGATGATGATTACGATGGTGGTGAAGCTGAACCCGATATCCATATCAGCCTCCAGGCCTGATTGTCAGGAATGAGTGGATTGTAGCGCAAGTAGCGCAAGGGATGCGGTGACGCGTCGCCGATGACGCACTATCGGGCCGATCAGGCCAGTGCGGCGGCCGAGGTTCTTTCTTTGGAAGGGGCCGGGTCTACCTGCAACTCCAAGCCATTTACCTTCCTCACAATCACCAGCTGCCCGGCGGGCAAGTTGGTGGCGGATGTCGCGTCCCAAATCTCTCCGTGCACAAAGACTTTGCCTTGCGGAGCCAGCGCCGTCTGGGCCATGCCAATTTCGCCCAGCAATCCCTGCGCTCCGGTAACAACCTTGTTGGCCCGTGCTCTTAGAGCGATGTTCATCAGGAAAACCGTGATAAGTCCCAGTGGAATGCTCACCGCCAGCGCAGTTATGAGATGAACGCGCATCTCCGGGATGGGTGCATCCACCAGAAGCAATCCGCCCAGCGTAAGCGTGACAATACCGCCGATGCCCAAAACACCGTGAGTGGCAAACTTGGCTTCGAGCGCAAACAGGACGAACGAAGCGAATATCAGCACTACGGCCGCAAAGCGGACTGGCAACAGATTCAGGGCAAAGATTGCCAGCAGGATGAAAATTACACCCACCGTCCCCGGCAACACCGCGCCGGGATGATTGAATTCTGCATACAAAGCCAGGGCCCCGATCGCCAGCAAGATAAATGCAATGTTCGGGTCCATGATGTATGCCAAAATATGTTCCTTCAGCGTCATGTCAAAGATGCGAACCGGTTCACCCACAAGATTTATCGTGACGGTCTGCCCGTTGAAGCGTTTGATCGGTTTACCCTGGATTTGCCTGAACAAGTCCCCTTCAGTGGAGGCAACGTAGTCGACCAGATGTTGCGACAACGCTTCTGAATCCGACCAGGACTTCGATTGCCGTACAGCCGTCTCTGCGATTTCGACATTTCGCCCGCGCTTGGCCACCACAGATCGCATGAGCGCCGCCGAGTCGTTCTCAATTTTTTCTTTCATAACGTCATCCATCTTGCCGCCGCCCAGCTCGACCGGATGGGCCGCTCCAGTGTTCGTCCCTGGAGCCATTGCCGCGACGTCGGCGCTTTCAAGGATGAAGAATCCCGCCGACGCAGCCCGGCTCCCGCTGGGCGCGACGTAGATAATGACTGGCACCGAGGACGCCAGAATCTTCTCGATGATGTCGCGGGTAGATTCAAGCAGACCCCCGGGAGTGTTGATTTCGATCAGCAGGGCCTGGTCTTTGTTGTGCTCGGCTTGGGCAACTGCGCGGCCGATGTATTCGTCTGTGATGGGCTGGATGGTGTCGTTGACGACGATTTTCAACACGTCCGCCCGCGCAGAGATGGATACGGTCACGAGAACCGCGACGATCATGACTTGCGCGACGGCGGAAAAAAGTTTCATAGCATTGAATAGCGAGCTGCGAGCCGTCTGATACATAAATTATACCGAGTGCGCAAGGCACTGGTAATCACGTCTTCGATACCGAACCGGCGGGGACCGTTATCGAGTTCTCCTTCTCGGCGTCACTAAGCGCTTTCCAACTGGGTAGCAACGGATTTCCCGTAATCAGGCGAGCTCCACGCTCATAGGTGACATACGACCATGCCCATTGGATCAGCACAATGAGGCGGTTACGAAAGCCAATGAGAAAAAAGATATGAACAAACAGCCATGCCAGCCAGGCAATGTAGCCGGAGATGTGGAGCGCCCCAAACTGCGCCACCGCCGCCGCCCGGCCGATTGTGGCGAGACTCCCTTTGTCCAGGTAGTGAAAGGGTTTCCGCGGCTCGCGGCGAAGATCGCGGGTGATATTCCTGGCGACCGCGACTCCCTCCTGCATGGCCACCGGCGCGACCCCGGGCAGCATCTTTCCATCTTCATCTTTCAGGGCTGCCAGATCGCCGATGACAAAAACCTCCGAATGGCCCGGAACACTCAAATCCGGGTTCACCATCACTCGGCCCGCGCGATCCAGGGGCGCGCCGAGTTTCTTGCCGAGCGGGGATGCCGCGACGCCTGCCGCCCAGAGAATAACCGCCGCCGGGAGTCGAGTTTCACCGACTTGCACGGCTGCAGCTTCAACGTTGGTTACCATCGCGGACGTCTGTACCTCGACGCCCAGCTTTCGCAGTTGTTCCTCGGCACTGCGTGAAAGATCTGGAGGATAGGCAGGCAAAACCCTCGGTCCTCCCTCAAGCAGAATGATCCGAGTCCCCTTTGGGTCAATGCTGCGAAATTCGTTGGCCAGAGCGCGGCGGGAGATTTCAGCCAGCGTGCCAGCCAGTTCGACCCCGGTCGGGCCACCGCCGACAATCACAAAATTGAGTGGAACATGTCCTTCGCCGCTTGCGGCTTGGCGCTCCGCGAGTTCAAACGCCAGCAAGACACGGCGACGGATCTCCAGGGCGTCTTCAACGGTCTTGAGGCCCGGCGCGAATGGCTCCCAATCGTCGTGACCGAAATAGGCGTGACTGGCGCCAGCCGCGACAACCAGATAATCGTAGGGCACGTCAGCGTCCGGTAGTCTTACGATCCGGTTTTGCAAGTCGAAATTGGTGACTTCTCCCAACAAAACTTCGACGTTGTGGTCATTGCGAACAATCCAGCGGATAGGCGCCGCAATTTCGCCGGGGGAAATTCCTGCGGTCGCGACTTGGTAAAGCAGAGGCTGAAACGTATGATGATTTTTGCGATCAATCAGCGTGACCTGGACCGGATGGCGGGCAAGCGCGCGCGCTGTGCGCAGGCCGCCGAAGCCGGCTCCGACGATCGCTACTCTTGGCGTTTTGTTGTCTGCCTGTGTCAATCTATTGGCCGCCATCTCAGATACAAGTTAATTGCATCTCAACTCTTTATAGATTCTCGCCATGTCCCCTGAGTCGAAATGTTTTCAGGCCGAGGACGCGCCTCTGAGCCTCACCAACCGAAGGCCTCATGTCTTGCGAGGCCTGGTTGAGGTGGGACTGGTCTTTGGACTGATCATAATCGTGGTATGGACTCCGCTAGGACGACTCAACACCGCCGTCACCGTTCTGGCAGCGGGAGGCATTCTTTGGCTTACCCTCCGAGGCCCGTATTCCGCGCGGGAAGCCGGGTTGACGCAGCCTATGAATGGCCTGCCTGCGATCCTGGCAGCGGGCATGCTTGCCATACTGGCAGTTGCCATTCTGGGCCTGCTGCTCCGAAGCCTGGGAAGTGCGCATCCGGTTGCGCTCGAACGCTCGTGGCAATACTGCATTTGGGCCATGCTGCAGGAATTTATCCTGCAATCATTTTTCTTTCTGCGCTTGGAGTCTGCGCTGGGGGCGCGGCGGGCGGTGTTCGTGGCGGCTGGTCTTTTTTCTCTCGCTCACATTCCAAGCCCGGTTCTAACCATTGGAGGGTTGGTTGGAGGGTGCCTGTTTTGTGAGCTTTTTCGCCGCTACCGCAACATAATTCCTCTGGGCATCGTTCACGCTGGCTTGGGTTTGACGATCGCCGCTGCTCTGCCCGATAGCATGCTTCATCACATGCGGGTCGGGCTCGGGTATCTGACGCATCCGTGAGATAGCCTCGGCTATCGGCGTTGGCTTCGCGGGTGACTTTGCGCCTTAACCACGGCAAAATTCGATACCATGGCTAGGTTGGCAGGCGCGCAGCCACAAACCGGATCAGCGCCGAGAATGATCGGCCGCTTCCTCGTCCCTACTGTCGCCGACCTCATTTTCCTGGTTCTGCTGGTTGCATGGGCCACGGGCAGTTTAGCGCCGCGGTTGCTCGATGACGCGGGCATCGGCTGGCACATTCGCGACGGGCAACAAATACTGCAGACTCATGCAGTGCCACACAGCGATCCATTTTCGGTAAGCACCAGTGGCAAGGCCTGGTATGCCTGGGAATGGCTTTACGACATTCTTGCCGCCTCGCTTCATGCATACTTCGGACTGAATGGCCTGGTGTTTCTCACTGCCGCTATCATCGCTGCCACGTTTGCACTGACTTTGAGCGGCACGCTAGCGGACGGTGCCAAGTTGCCAGTCAGTGTCGTGCTGGTTGTGCTGGCGATCGCGGCCTCGAGCATCCATTTCTTCGCCCGGCCCCATGTTCTGAGCTGGCTTTTCTCCTTGATCTGGTTCCGAGTCCTTGATTCTTACGAAAGCGGCACGCGCGGGAAGGCCTGGATCTGGTGGCTGCCTTTGCTAACCTTGATCTGGGTCAATGTGCATGGGGGATTTCTTGCCGGGTTCGTCTTGCTCGCCCTTTACCTGGCAGCAGGCACAATCGGGTATTTGGTGTCGCGCAGCCAGCAGCAAAAGCGGGCGATCTCGGCGCGGCTCAAGCGCCTGGGACTTGTTACTGCCTTGTCGATCGCTGCCACTTTAGCGAATCCCTACGGGTACAGGCTGCACGTTCACATTTATCGGTATTTGTCCGACCGGTTCCTGATGAACCACATTGAGGAGTTCCAGTCTCCAAACTTCCATGGAATGCCACAGAAGTGTTTCGCCGTTTTGCTTCTGTTTACTATCGCCGCCATGGCCAGTGCACGCGGAAAACCTCGCGCTTCCCATCTTCTGGTTGTTATCTTCGCCGTGTGCAGCGCGCTGTACGCTTCGCGCAATCTTCCCGTGTCATCCATTCTGCTGACATTGGTGATCGCGCCGCTTCTTTCGCAGGAAATCTCGGAAGTAAGCACGTCGGCGCGAGTATCACCGTGGCTGCATCGAGCCCTGGGCCGATATGAATCGTTCGCCTCCCGGATGACACGCGTCGAAATGCAGTCGTGCAGGCACCTGTGGCCTATCGTGGGCCTGCTCCTTGGATTATGGGTTGCAGCACAGGGAGGATATCTCGGTTCGCGCCAGATCATGAACGCCCATTTTCGCGAATCGCGTTTTCCGGTCCATGCCGTCAACGCAGTTGCGGCCAGCGAAGTCGCGGAGCCTATATTTGCGCCCGATTATTGGGGGGGATACCTTATTTATCGTTTGTATCCTCGAGTAAGGGTTTTGGTCGATGACCGCCATGATTTATACGGCGATGAGTTCTTCAAGAATTATTTGATGATCATTCTGGTGCAGCCGGAGTGGAAGAGGGAACTTGACGACACGCATGTAAATCGCGTGCTGGTTCCGTCGGAGTCGTCGCTGGCAAATATTATGAAGCTCAGCCCGCAATGGAAGATCGTCTACGCGGACGACACCGCCGTTCTGTTCACAAAGCAAAACTGACTCGAGCGCCGCCAAACTCGTCATCGAGTATCAATATCGAATCCCAAGATCGCATTTACGTCCACCGGTTGGCTGCCGCGCAACGCCGGACTGAATTTCCAATTCGGTAAGGCAGCCAATATCCGGGCCGTCATCTCAGTGGGGCCGGACTCAAGGACCCTTGTGTTTTTCAACGCCCCGCTGCGATCGAGAACACAGGCAATAATCAGGCGGGAACGCCGCAGATTTGCCGGCAGATCGGCCCGAACCGGTTGCGGCGCGGTTAACTCCTCTGAATAGGCATGCCCGGCAGAAGCCGGGTCGGCATACTCCAGCACCGCGGTGCCCAGCGAAGTCTCAATGTAAATCGAGTAGACCTTGTCGCCTTTGAGGGCGCCGTAGAAGTTGAAGGCACCGCCGGAGCGAGGGGTGCCGACGATGGTGATGTCGGGCCCCTTGTGATTCGGGTCAGTTGAGGTGCGGGCAGGATCATTGGGCTGGCTTCCGTCTCCTCCGAAGCTCGGAAGGGTAATGATGTTGCTGCCGCCATGAACCGAAACGCCAGGCATGGGCGATGAGCCTCCACTGCCAGCGCCTCTCGATCCCGGATAAGGGGAAATACCGTTGTGCGCGATCTCGTCGGACCCGCGGCCGCTGCCGTCCCTGGCCGCGCCAGAACCTTCGCCCGACAGTCCGCTGCCCGGGCCGTTTCCATTGCCGATGCCCGCGCCACGCCCATGCCCGCCCAACCCAGGTTTTGGGCCTCCAGTCGGAGACATGGCCAAGGATCCCTCGCCAACTTTGCCGGGTGCGCCCACCTTGGATCCAGGCTGAGTCGAGACGACTATGCCCGAGCCACCACTGCCTCCTGAGTTGCTGGGTGGAGCAGCAAGAGCGCCGGCATCCATTGCGCCGCCCAACCCTGTACCGCGGTTGCCGCTGCCCAATCCGGAAGGCGAAGCGTTCGCGGAAAGTGTCGGCGGCGGTGGAACTACCGAATTCCCGCCGCCCAAGCCGGAAACCGGTTCATGTTGACCGAGGTGTTCAAATGAACCACCACTTACCTGGGCGGGAGGCGGGACGACTTTGGGATTGCCCAATCCGTTGGCGCGGCGATCGCTCACCGCAATGCCGATCTGAGCCGGCGGTGCGACCACAGCAGTATTCCCCAAGCCTCCCACCGTGCGGCGGTCGCCAGCGGCGTTACTCACTTGTGCAGGCGGTGGCACTACCTGTTTGTGTAACTCTCCCGAATCGAAGCCCGGTCCCATCGAGCGGAAGCCGCGCGACACTTCTACCGGGGGCGGAGCCACCACGAGTTGCGCCGGCAGAGTGAGGCGCGGGTTTGAATTCGATACCCGCTCAGGAGCCGATACCGGTGGCGGCACGACCTGGACGACACTGCTTCCCGGAATCCGCGCCGAGGCAATGTCCCGTTGCGGGGCCGTGGCGCTGGGCGGAACGACGCTCGTGCTCAATTGCGGCGAAGCCTGCATGCGGTCGCGCTGCACCTCGGGAGTGGGCGGTACCGCAGTTTCGGAGATCGCCGGTCCCCGCTGAGAAGAGCGCAAACCCTCGGTTGGCGCGGGACCCGGAATCGCCCGATACGCCAACAGATTGGCTACGGCAGAGTCCGATTGCGGTAACTTGAGCCGCGGCGCGTCTACGACTTTTTCCCGCAAAGCTTCACCGCGAGCCACTCGAATGGCCTGCGTGTGGTGATGGCCTTCCTGGCCTCCCGCCCTGCCTGATTTGCCAGCTCGCGCGCCTCCGGTGTCTTCCACTTGCGGGAGTTCATCGCCGGAGTAGTAGATCACGTCATATTTGGGCAACACAGGGGGCCGATACGGCCGCATGCTTGCTAACCTGGCTGGAATCACGACCAGAAGAGCTAGAAATAGGACCTCCACCACCCACGAAAGCAACATGCCTTTGTAGGGGAACAGCTCTGTCCGTGCCTCGCCGGCCAGGCGCTTGCCGGAGCGCATCAGGGCCGGGCGGATGGAGGTAGTGAATTCCTGCCAGGGAGACGACCATTCGACCAAGAGCTTGAGTTCGTCGCTCATCCCTTGGCTCGCTCCTGGGGTTGGTTGAGAGTGATTTCGATCTCGTCTCCGACGGCGGTTCCCGTGGATTGCAGCGTGTTTTCCGGCAACTCAAGAATGGAAGTTGTACGGGAGCTGACTTTGGCGACCCGCCAGGGTTTCAGATTCTGTTCGCTGTGAACCACCATTTTGCGCGCGTCCAGGTAAAGGACGTCAATGGGGAATCGCATCGCCCAAGTGTGAACGCCGTGTGAAGGCACGATCCACAGGCCGTCTCCAGTACGAAATTCTGTCGAGTCGGTGAAGGTAAGCCCGCGAAGCCGCGACCAATGCGTTCCTGCGACCGCCAGGCGGGTTGCCAGATAGGCGTGCCGAGTCCGATTGAACGCACATCCGGTTGGTGCTGACGACATCACTGCTCCTGAACCCACTCGGTGACGGCCCGGCCTTTACCTTCCCGCCGTTGGTGCCAGCGTGCGGATCAATTGAATCACCGCCGGACCCAGAGTGACAAAGATAATAGAGGGGAGGACGAACACAACAAGGGGAATTACCATTTTAATCGTAGTCTTGGCCGCCTGCTCTTCGGCCCTTTGACGCCGCTCCGTGCGGAGCGAATCCGAGTGCACGCGTAGCGCCTGAGCCACACTGGTACCGAAGCGGTCAGTCTGGATCAAAGTGGCCACCAGGCCGCGAATATCCTCGACGCCAGTGCGCTCGGCCAAATTGCGCAGGGCCTCTGCACGCGCTTTACCCGCGCGCATTTCCAACGTAACGAGGTGCAGTTCGTCGCTGAGGTCCGGATGCGCGTGGTGCAGATCCTGCCCCACCCGCAGCATGGTCTGGTCGAGCCCCAATCCAACTTCCACGCAGATGACCGCAAGATCCAGGGCGTCGGGCAGGCCCAGCGTGATCCTCCGCTGGCGGTTTCTGATCATTCGCTTGAGCATGAAACGGGGCAGGAAAAAGCCGAAGCCCCCGACACCAACCATCATGAGCGGAGAATCGAAGCCTGACAATGAAACTGCGATTGCTACACCCAGCAAAGCTGCGGCCAGCCGGCTGCCCACATAGACCGTCAAATGGCGCTTCTCGCGGTACCCCGCTTGAATCAGCCAGGCCCGCGTTCGCGACACCTCGCTCGGCGACAAGGGGATGGCTTTGCTGAAGGGATCGAGGGCCTGCTCCAGACGCTCTTTGAAAGCCTGTTTCTGCTGGACTTGAACTCGCCGGCCGGCAAGAGCGCGCAAACGCGCCCCCAGCACCGAGGATGGGGCATAAGCCGCTGCCCCAAACGAAAACACGGCCAAGGCAATGGTCAAGAACAACACGATAGCGAGAATCAATGTCATGCCTAAACCTGAATCTGAATGATCCTCCGGATTACAAAATAGCCTATCGTTTGCAAGCAAATGCCGCTTACGATCAAAGTGTGCCCAATGGGGTCGGTAAACAGCGGCCTGATGAAGCTGGGATTTATTGTCAACATGGTGACGACAATGACCGGAGGCAAGCCCATCAGCAGCATCATGGTCAGGCGGCCCTGCGCGGTATAGACCCGTACTTGCCGCATGATCTTGAAACGTTCGCGGATAACATAAGACAGATTGTCGAGAATTTCCGCCAGGTTGCCTCCCGTCTCACGCTGCAGCATCACTGCTGTGACAAAGAACTTGACATCCACGAGGGGCACGCGATCGGTCAGGTTCATAAGCGCATCACGCACCGGCATGCCAAACTTCTGCTCCTCAAAGAGTTTGCGGAATTCCGATGCCACCGGCTCGTTCAGTTCATTCGCGATCAATTCCAAAGCGGTGGTAAAGGCATGGCCGGCGCGAACCGCCCTGGCCAGAGTGTCAATGGCCTGGGGAAACATTTCCTCGAATTTCTGAAAGCGCTTGGCCCGCCGATATGAGGTATAGGAATACGGGGCAATGCCTCCAACCACCGCACCGACCATCACGAGCAGCACAGCTTCGTTTGCGGGCAGGGACTGGGTGACCACGAAGGCGGCCACTCCCGCGGCAATCGCGCCGATTCCGCAAAGCATCACCACATTGCCAGCGCGCACTCTCAGGCCGGCCTGCTCCAAAAAAGGCTGCAAATTGGAAATACTTGCGGAACGCCGCAGCAGGCTGTCGAGTGCCGGTATCTTACTCAGCATTTCATCGCGCACCAGGGCAAGATCGGCGTTGGGCTGGCCCTCCGCTGCTTTGTCCATGGTGGCCAGGCGGTCCCGCAGTAAACGGGCGCGCGAATTGCGCTCATCAAGCAGGCTGACCGCTGCAAATATGCCGACCGAAACCACCAGGAACACGACAATGGCGATGAGTACAGGCATAAATACCCGCCAGACCAGAATCCGGCTCTAAACCTCCATGTGTGATTCGAAAACAGCCGGCCGCAAGCGGCATCCCGCAGCGAGCAGGCGATCGGTGAATTTTGGGCGGATGCCCGTGGCGTGGAACCTGCCCCTGACCTTACCATTTTCTTCCACGCCCCGGCGCTCAAACTCAAAAATATCCTGCATGGAGATGATGTCTCCTTCCATGCCGGTCACTTCCGAAATCGCGATGACCTTGCGGGTACCGTCGACCAGGCGGGCAACCTGTACGACGGCGTGAATCGCAGACGCGATCTGGTGACGCATGGCCCGCTCCGGAAGGTTAAGGTTGGCCATGGAGAACATGCTCTCCAACCGGGCGAGCGCGTCGCGCTGAGAATTGGCGTGTACCGTGGTCAGCGAACCCTCGTGACCCGTATTCATCGCCTGAAGCATATCGAAGGCTTCCTCGCCGCGCACCTCGCCGACCACGATGCGGTCGGGACGCATACGCAGGCTGTTGATCACGAGTTGCCGTTGCCGCACCGCGCCCTTGCCTTCAATGTTCGGCGGCCGCGTCTCGAGCCGGACCACATGTTCCTGCTTGAGCTGCAATTCCGCGGCGTCTTCAATGGTGACGATGCGCTCGGAATTGGGAATGTATCCAGAAAGCACATTGAGGATCGTAGTCTTGCCGGCGCCCGTACCCCCTGAGATCAGGAGGTTGAGGCGCCCCTTAACCATCGCCGCCAGCAATTCCAGCATAGGGTCCGTCAGGCTCTTGTTTTCCACTAAGTTGCGAGCCGTGAGCGGATCGCGGCCAAAACGCCGGATGGAAAGACAGGGGCCGTCGATCGCCAAAGGGGGAATAATGGCGTTGACGCGCGAGCCATCGGCCAGACGGGCATCCACCATGGGAGAAGATTCATCCACCCGCCGCCCAACGCGCGAGACGATGCGGTCAATAATCTGCATCAGGTGCTGATCATCCTTAAAGCTCAGGCCAGTGGGTTCCAGCTTGCCGGCGCGCTCGACGTACACCCGATCGAAGCGGTTCACGAGAATATCGGAGATCGTAGGGTCTTTGAGCAGCGGTTCTAGCGGACCCAGGCCGAAAATCTCATCCAGAATTTCCCGTGCGAGCCTCTCGCGCTCGGCAAAACTGAGGGGAACGGCTTCGCTGTTGACGGTGTTGCGAATCAGCAGCAGAACTTCGTCACGGGCAGTGTTGCTGGGAGTGCGGCCAAGTTTTTCCAGATCAAGGCGGTCGAGAATCTTGCGGTGCAAGTCCGCCTTGACCTGCTGGTACTCGGTCCTCTCGAAAGTTTGAAGGTTCGGCATGTATCAATTAAACCGTTTTGAAAAGTGACCAGGCCTTGCGTTTTACGTCGAGATCATTTTCCGTCAACTTCGCCGCCAGACCTGTAAAGGAGCGGGCAATCTCGGTGTGATTCTGCTGCAGTACGGGCACGCCGCGGTCAATCGCGGTGGAAACCGCAAAGTACTGATTGGGGATCCTCCACAACAACTTCACCCCGGCGGCGGCCTCGGCGTCAGTTTCGCTGAAGCCGGCAATCTTGCGGAAGCGGTTCAATACCAACTGGACTCGCTCGCGTCCACTGCTTTCCCCAAGATATTGCTGGATCCGGGCAGCGCTCCACAACGACGCGACATCCGCGTACGCGACCATCAACACGGTTTGCGACAAATTGCAGACCAGACGGACGCCAGGATCCATGCGCGAGGAAGCGTCCACTACCACGTAACGAAAATGGCCGGCAAGCAGATCAAACAATCTTGCGAACTCCGCCGTCGAAGGCTCGGTCGCTGCGGGCGCATTCGGCCCCGCCAACAGTTGCAATCCGTCATCATGCCGCGTCATGAAACTTTCCAAAAGCGAACTGTCCAGGCGGTGCAGGTTGCGAATAGCGTCGACCACCGTAAACACAGGCTTCAGATTCAAGTGCAAGGCGGTGTGGCCGAGGGGAGCCATATCCACCAGGGCGGTATGGCCGTGGGAGGATTGCAGCGCCAGGGCCAGGTTCACTGCGACCGTTGTAGCGCCGCTTCCACCCTTAGCATTGACCACCGTGAAAACCTTGCCTCGTGATTCCTCGCGCTGCACCTTTCTCTGCGCCGCAGTGAAACGGACGAAGGCCTCCAAGAGATCGGTTGTGGTAGTAGGACGTTCGATGAACTCCTTGGCTCCCGAGCGCATCGCGCTTACGATGACCTGAGGATGAGACAGGCTGCCGATGGCAAAAATCGCGGTTTCCGGAATTTCTTGCTGGATCAGTTCCACGGTTCGAAGCGCCATCACCGAACTGTCGGCGGGAATGTCCACTAGAACCACATCGGGATTGGCCGCCTGGATGCGCCGCATGACAGGGTCATTCGCGGCCATCGGAAAACTGGCACAACTATGCACCACGTGAGCCACGCTGGTGCCATCCACCAGGACCTGTAAAACCGCGCGCTGCTCGCTGTCAGCAGCGACAATCACCACCGAAAGTTCAGGCATGACACTGCCACTTCCCCTGAAAATTCACTATCCCCTACTTGCCGCCGCTCGAGGGCTTTGATCCATCGAACTTGTCCTTGTTGAGGAACGGCTGCGGATACCGCGGCAACGCCGGATTCCCCGTGCTCGGCGCAATGCGGTGGACCGTGCACAACACCATCAGCTCGGTCTTGCTCTTCTGAACGTTCTTGCTGCGAAAGAGATTGCCGATAATCGGCAGATCGCCCAGACCCGGAAACTTGCTGTAAAGCTGAGTCACGCGATTGTCCATCAGCCCGGCAATCATAAAACTCTGTCCGTCCTGCAATTCAAACTCTGTATCGGCGCGGCGAGTGCTCAAGGCAGGTACCGTGAACCCCGAGATGGTGAGCGAATTGGTGAAATCGAGCTGGCTGACCTCGGGGATTACACGCAGGTGAATATTGCCGTTGGGCATGATGACCGGCGTGAACTTCAGGCGCACGCCGAATTCCTTAAAGGAAATGGTTACGGCGGCGAAACCCTGGCCCGGCTGCACTATGGGGAAGGGAAATTCACCACCTGCCAGAAAGCTGGCCTCCTTCCCATTTACTGCGATCAAGTTGGGCTCGGCCAAAATCTGTAACAGGTTTTTCTGCTGCAAAGCTTCGACGACCGCGCCGAAGTTGATGTCGCTGCGGAAGAGAAAAAGGTTCAGCGGATTCGTGAGATTGATGGTCGGCGGGATGCTGCCGGTAGTAGTGGAAGTCACGCCGCTGGGCGCGGTGGTGGTGGTCGCGGTGCTGGTCGAAACCGTTGCCCCGCCAAACTGACCCGTGCCCACTAGTCCCGTGGTATGGCCGCTTCCCGGCGAGAAAAAGTTTACTCCCAGTTGGGTGACCGCGCTACGGTCCACTTCTGCAAACTTCACCTCCAGCAGGATCTCCTGCGCGCCCACCGGGCCGAAGGTGAGTACGTTCACCACGTTCTTCGAGTAGGCTTCCGCGATCATGCCGGCGCGCTTGGCAATGTCTTCGGTGGAGACATGGCCGGAAAGCACGATCGCCGAACGCGATGCCGAGACGTCGATGCGCTCGTCCGGAAACACTTGTTTTTCCTCTTCAGCTGCCGCAGTCACATCCACATCCACGCGCAAGTCGAAACTTCGGGAGCGCTCTAACTCGTCCCAGATGAGCAGGGACACTTCTCCGGCTGATTTCCCGTGGACCAGAATCTGCGTGGGTGTGACCACCTGCGGATCAGCCACGCTCGGATCGGTGACGGAAACGCGCTTAATGCGTTCGGTAGTGTTGATGAGAATTGACTTGCCCACCATTACCCGCAATGGTGCGGACCCCTGACCCTCTGGTACGTTCTGGGCCGTTGCAGATGGACCAGTTCCCGGATTCTGCGCTCCGGCGGCCTGCAACGATAAGAACACGGTGGGAAAACCGCCTGGCGCCTCTGAACGGGCCGTGCCAGCCATACACAGCATCAAAAGGGGGAAAATAATTCTCCCTGTGCGCAATCGGAGTCTGGTTTTCTCCCACAAGGGGGAGCCTCTGGGCATCGTCTTATGACCTCAGAATAGATGGTCTCAAAACTTGTCAGTTTCCTTCTTGTCTCCCTTGTAAACCTCGACCGTGTAGGCAGTCGGGGGCGGCGGAGGCGCAGTGGCCGTAACGGGCTTTGTCTTCGCTCGCGGAGGCGCCGCGGCCGGTTTGGGAGCGGACGCTGTTTTATAAAGCGAACTGGATCTCGCGGCAGCCAACTCCTCCTGCCTGGTGTCCAGCGGGTTGCGCAGGACCAGCTGAATGTGGCCCTGACTGCTAGCCAGCGTGAGTTTCTGGGCGTCGTCTGGCGAAAGCAATAATGTCACTTCCGGGGACATCTGCGGCTCGCCCGCCGCATTCCGGTCGAGCTTTTGTCCAACCGCAATGACCGGCACGTTCTCCAGGACGGTCGTGGTTTGTGGTTCATTGGATCCTTCCGGATTGCCGGTCAGCAGCACATCCACCCGAGTTCCCGGCACCGCGAAGCCCGAGACCGACGAGGTATCCGTCACTCGCACTGAAATGGCGCGCATTCCAGGGGGAATCAGCGAGGGCAAGCCGTAAACGTTCTCGCCGGCAATCTTGTTGGGTAAGAAAAATTCGCCTCTGGTAATTGGGAGGATGACACCATGCCCTATGACTTGGGACTTCTTGCGGAAGCAATTCGGCGGCAGGTCTCCGGCAGGGAAACGTACCAATCGCACATCCTTGTCCTCCACTTTGCTCCCGACTTCCAGGTCCGTGGCGGCCACCACGACTTCTTCTCCCGGCACTGCTACCGGCACCTTCGCTTGGAGGTTGCGATACACCACCACACTAATGAAGGCGCCCAGGGCCAGGGCGACAAATCCTATGAGCAGAAGCCGACTTCGATTCATTCGTGTTCTCGACCTACATCAAACGCACTTTCCAAGAATGCGGACAGGAATCCTCCCGGCGCGGACGAGCAAGCCTGCCGTCCCGGGAGACATTTCTGCGCCGTCCGCGCTCCGTCAACTTTCCCTGGGCCTTCTAGAATTCCAACCGGAATGTCGGGTGTACCCAAACGCTACTGATTAATGGAGCTGGCAACAGACGAAAATACGTTGTTGGCGTTGCTGCCGATCAGCCGAATCGTTCCCACCACGATCACCAGGATTACCGCGAGCATGACCGCATATTCAGCGATGTCCTGGCCATCGTCTTGCCAGCATAGTCTGCGGAGACTATTCATTCCTGCCTCCCCCTCAATTTGGTTGCGCATATACACCACCGTCACAGAATCCGCAATGGTCCACGAGCCCGTCCGTAGCTTCGCTAGTTGTCTGCCTTACGGATCAAAAATACAAGTCTGATAAGGAGCGAGAACATGCCCCCGTCCATCATACCCTGATACGTCCTCAAGTGAATGACAAATTCTTGCATATATGCCGGAGTTCCGTACTTTCGTAACACCCACTTAAGCCAAGGCGAGACGCGAAAAGGTGGCAATATGCCACCGGGGTTAGTCTGGAAGATTAGTGAGTCGCTTGCTGTCAGGGTGACCGGGTCAGGATGACGGCTTGAGCATCGCCATAAATCCGCTTCCAGCCAGGCAAACCTGGTAAGGCGCTAACTATCGGTGCGTCAGGAGGTAAGACTACAGTGTTAATGTTCCAGTTCCGGAGCGGTTCTTCCCAGGCGCTGCTCTGGAGGTAATAGGTCGCGGAAAACCCATCCATGGCTCTATCCCCATAAAGATCCGCCCGGCCGTCAATATAGACCTGGTATTGCGGATAAAGCTTCCAGATAAAGTACCCACCCCAGTTGTAGTGGTTTAAGACCGGGCCTCGCAAATGATGGCTCAAAAGAAACATCAAGGCGCTTTCGGGGAACGTTCTCGCTTCCACCGCAGGCTGTTTTCGAACTACCGCGTCCAATCGCGCGACGGCTATGAGCGAGAGCACGACAAGTATTGCCGCGTTGAGCGCGGTTTTCGTCGAGTCTTGCAGGGATCTTGGCTGGGATGCCGGCAGCCACGTCAGCTTCCTCATTGCCTCGCGTGCGAGTTTGCTCAAAATGGGTACCGCAACCAGAACATAGATGGGGATGTGCCGAACCGCTAGCATCGTGGCGAAGGTCGCTGCCAGCAGGATGAGAAGCTCGCGTGGGCGCACCCGGCGCGAGGAAAGCGGTACAAAGACGATGGAGGCCAGCAGCATCAGCAGCAGTGGCAAGTAGCGGTGCGCGTGGAAATTGGGCGACGCCCACTCCACAATGTACTTCTGCATAGCGGCGGAGCGGAGCGTCTCCAAAGGGTAGGTGTACATGCGAAATCCATTTGGGTTCAGCGGGACGACCGCGAGGCATATGATGAGCACAAAGAGCAGAGAGCGAATGCGTCCAGCCCGCAGCGGCCGATCCGTTTCGAGTAGTGATTCAAGCAGGTCGCCGCACAGAAATAGTGCGAGCAAAGAGATTCCCAATGCATATCCCGCATGAAGATTGACCCAGACTAACGTCAATGGCGGCACCCACCACAGCAGTTGAGGACGTTGGTACGATCGTTCGAGGATCAAAAGGAATGCGCTCCCCAGCAGAAACGAGAACATCTGCGGCCGGACACCCCACGAAGGGGCGCTTGCGTATGCGCCCCAGAGAACCATGATTCCAGCCATATAGGGGCGGCCGTGGCAGCGCGAATACAGCAACATAAAGCCGGTCGCTATCACGGCGCCAAACAACAGAATGAGTCCACTCCAGCCGGCCAGGGCATACACACAAAAGATGACAACGTCAGACAGCCACTCATGGTTTATCCACTGCTGGCCGTGCTTGGTAAGAGAATATGGATCCGTCCGCAAAAAATGGTGACTCTGGACTATCAACTGCCCGGTCTTGAGGTGCCACCACAGATCGGGATCGGCTGCATTGCGGGCTGCCATCGTGAAAAGGCCCAGGGCCACGATCACCACGAACAGCCGGCGAGTTGGCAGGAATCCAGCCACCGTTGCGTGCATAATACCTTGCGAAACGCCCGAACGGTATAGAATCAGCTGGCCCCGAATGGTTACAATCGCCCGGGAGTCTGCTGCAGAAAAGGTGCTGCACTTGAAGCCCTATGCGAAGAGATGCATCACTCTCTACCTGGCCGTCATAGTGCTTCTGCACGCGTTCTTTTTCTGGAATACCAGAGGCTTGCTCCGCAAGGGATATCAGGACTTCACCATCTATTACGGGGCCGGCAGAATGGTGCGAGAAGGGCTGCGTCGTCAGCTCTATGATCCTGAGGAACAATTCCGCGCTCAAACGCAATTCGCCAAGGCAGTAACCATTCGCCAAGGCGCCTTGCCTTACAATCACCCTCCCTTTGAAGCCCTTGTATTCGTTCCTCTGGCCAAGTTACCGTACTTCGCGAGCTTTGTTTTGTGGGACGCTGTGAATCTGCTGATCATCCTTTTGCTGTTTCCTGGATTGCGTTCCCACATTCCGCTCCTATCGGAAATCGGCGCCTGGCGATGGCCGACGCTCATTCTTGGCTTCTTTCCGATTTTTATCTGCTTGCTGTTGGGGCAGGATACGCTGCTCCTGGTTGCCCTGGTCATTCTCGGCTTCCTTGCGCTGAAGAAAGGCGCGAGCTTTGCCGCTGGCTGCTGGTTTGGACTTGGGTTATTCCGATTTCAGCTTGTTCTTCCGCTGGTGCTGATCCTATTGCTCCGCCGCAGATGGAAAACGCTGGCCGGCTTCGGGTTGGCCGCCCTGGCCCTGGGAATCGCCTGTGTGGCTTTGAGCGGCTGGCACAACCTCGTAGCATATCCGGCGTATATATGGCATCTGGAGAGGACGCGAGGCAATGGCTCTATCATCAGCAGCAATATGCCGAACATTCGCGGTTTCGTCGATGTGGCTCTAGAGAGACATACCTCGCAACTGGGGACGAACGGAATAATTACTTTCGCATCGCTTGGCCTGATCTTGCTTGCCGCTTTCCAATGGAAGGTTGATGGCGATGAAGTGCTTCTTGACGACATGGGGTTTTCACTGGCGTTGATCGTGGCATTCCTGGTCAGCTATCACGGGTCGGCTTATGATCTGAGCCTGCTTTTGCTTCCAACCCTGCTTGTGGCCAACTATTGCAGTCGCCGCACGGGCCCTGGCACTTGGCAAAAGGCCAGGCTGCTGGGCCCGATTCTTGTTCTGTTTCTGAGCCCGCTGGAAATGCTACTTTTTCTGCGCTATCGCCAACTGAATCTTCTGGCGCCCATCCTGCTGTTTTGGACCTGGGCGATCTCTGCCGAGATTTCGCGTCAGAATCGCGGCTTGATTGGGCCGCAGTTCGACCTTCACCTTGAGGGCAAATCAACCGGGCCTTGTTGAAACGTTCGCAAGTCGGGCTATTGGCGGCTTTCCTGCTGGCCTTCTGCATGTGGTTTTACGTTCAACACGTGCTGATTCCACATCAGGTGGCGGAGGCCACACGTCTGGCTGAACCCCGCGGCAATCTTTCGGACCTGTATCCGCGATGGCTAGGTACGAAGGAATTGTTGCTGCACCATCGCGACCCTTACGGCAGCGACGTTACTCGTGAAATTCAGGAGGGCTATTACGGCCGGGCGCTTGACCTAGATCGCCCGAATGATCCGCAGGACCAGCAGGGATTTGCTTACCCGGTGTATGTAGTTTTTCTGTTAGCTCCCTTCGTGCACCTGCCTTTCGCAGCTGTGGAGATCGTCTTCCGCTGGTTGTTAATGCTGGCGACGGTAGCCTCGGTCCTGCTTTGGTTGCGCGCGTTGCGATGGCAACCGCCGCTGGCAACCATCGCGACCATCGTGTTGCTTTGTGCGGGCAGTTTCCCGGTGTTGCAGGGGTTGAAACTGCAGCAGCTGACATTGTTGGTCGCGCCGATGATTGCTGGCTCCGTGACCCTGCTCTCGAAGAAGCCCTTTCTGTCGGGATGCATACTCGCGCTCGGAGCCATCAAGCCGCAACTGGTTTTGCCTCTCGCGGCGTGGCTGCTGCTATGGGCCATCAGCGATCTTCGCCGCCGCCAGAAGTGGGTTTGGGGCTTTGCCGGTACGCTGGGTCTTCTCTGTGCAGCTGGTGAATACGTCCTTCCCGGCTGGTTCGGCCGTTTTCAGGTTGGTCTCGTGGCCTACCGCCAGTACACGGATGGGGCCGAATCCATTCTGGAAGTACTTCTCGGAACGTTCTGGGGAAGGCTCTTAATGGCGCTGATCGTGCTGGGAGTGGCGGGGCTATGCTGGCGGCTTCGCAAAATGACTCTGGATTCGCCCCCCGTTCAGGCAGTAATTGCGCTGATTCTATCCGCCACGGTCGTTATCGCACCCAAGACGGCACCTTACAATCAGGTACTCTTGCTACCGCCCATACTCTTCCTGGTGCGGTCCTGGAGCGAAATTTTCAGGGCGCGCACTCGCCGAGCAGTTGCCGTTGGCGTGGCATGCCTGGTTGTCTGGCCCTGGGCGGCGGCGCTCGGGCTTATGCTGGCTTGCTTGTTCCTGCCAGCAAGTTCGGTGCAGCACGCCTGGGCCCTGCCTCTGTACCCGAGCCTGATGATTCCACCAGCAATCATGCTGTTGGTAATTCTTTATTTTATGGGTCCCTTGGAATCAGGCGCGACTGAGGCTTAACAGTTCCATAGTGCACAAGGGCTTGCATTCCGGCGCCACAGGCGTTAGCCTGCTCGGGCGCTTAAGCTGGCGCCATCCGGAGGGCGGAATGAACCTCAAAATCGAAACCAGACAAGCCAACGGCGTGACCGTAGTGGCGTGCCAAGGCCGGATCGTTTTCGGCGACGAAGCGAATGCATTGCGCGAGAGTCTGAAGGCGGTTCTCCATTCCGCCCGGCATATCGTGCTCGATCTCTCCGGCGTATCTTATATTGACAGCGGCGGTTTAGGGACACTGGTGGGCGCCTATTCCTCAGCTCGCTCCGCGGGCGCCGATATCAAGTTGACCGGCCTCGGCCAGCGCGTTCGAGATCTGCTCCAGATTACAAAGCTGGTGACGGTCTTCGAAACCTATGACACGCAGCAGGAGGCGATCGCGGCCTTTCATGCGGGCGGATGAATGAGCCCGCCGGCTTCACCGCAGCACTCGATCGTGATCGAATTCCCAATGCGGGTTGCCGTTGTGCGGGTCATCATTTGTTATCCTTAGTGTCGGGAAGAATCGAAGGCAGTCATGGCACTTAACACGGTTGCTCGCCCTTCCGAATCAGGCTCGGGGATCTTTCCGACTCTGGTATTTGTGCAAGGCAACGAGCAGCGGGTGATCAATGTGGACCACAGTCCTTTCACCGTAGGACGCAAGGTGGATAAGGACCTGGTTATCGCGGATCCACGTGTCTCTCGTGATCACGCGCTTATCGTCTCTGAGAGCGGGCAATTTTTCCTGGTTGACCAGGGCAGCAAGCATGGGACTTTTGTCAACGGCGAGCGCGTCGAGCGCAAGGTCTTGTCGCGCAACGACCGCGTAGAGTTTGGTGTGCGCGATGTCGCCTACATCATTTTCCATCCCCAGCACCAGTCCTCGAATTCCGCGCGCGAATTTCTCAGCCAGATCTCGCGGGTCCACATTTCGGACGAAACTACCGACCTGGAAAAACTCGTTCTTTTTCTTGAGGCCGCCCGCAAACTCAACACGGTGGGAGTGCTCGACGAGATTCTGATGACGCTTCTGGATGTGACCCTGAAGTTGACGCGCGCCGAGCGGGCGTTCGTGTTCATGAAGAACGAGGAGGGTAATTTACGCCTGGCCGCAGGGCGCAACTCGGCCGGCGAAGCCTTGCTCGACGACAAAACGATTTCTCACTCGATTCTGGAAGATGCGCTGAAGTCCAACTCCGAGTTTGTGCTCACTGATACCAGCCGCTCGCTGGACCTTAGCGGCCGAAAAAGTATCGTTGCCTATGACCTTCGCACCGTGATTTGCGTTCCGCTGCGCAAGCCGCAAGTGCAGACCAGCCGCGACACCGATGCGCATGCCCTGGTCTCCTCCGAAGCCATGGGTGCGCTCTATGTGGATTCCCGTTTCGCTTCCCGCGATATTTCCGGAGTGAGCAACGACATTCTGCATGCGATTGCGACGGAAGCGGCGTCGCTGATCGAGAACGCGCGCCTTGTGCAGGCTGAGGAGGTTTCTCGGCGCTATCAACAGGAACTTTCCATCGCGGCATCCATTCAGCAGCGGCTCATGGCGGTTACTATTCCTGAGGTGCCCTTCGCTCGCCTGGAAGGCAGAAATCTTTCCTGCAAGGAAATCGGCGGCGATTTTTTTGACGCCGTGAATACCAACGAGGGACTCGCGATCGTGCTCGCCGATGTCAGCGGCAAGGGGGTATCCGCCGCCCTGTTGGCGTCAACTCTGCAGGGCATGATCTACTCCCAGCTGAGCGCGGGTATGAGTCTGGTTGATGTGGTCACTGCCGTCAATCGCTTTTTTACCCACAAGCATATCGGTGAAAAATATGCGACGCTGATTCTGGCGCGTATCCGCAGCAACGGCGAGTTCGAGTATGTAAATTGCGGCCACATTCTTCCCCTCCTGGTTTCAGATCATGAGGTACAGCGGCCCTCCCAGGGCAATGTTCCGGTCGGACTGCTGCCCGACGCGCAGTACGAAGGCGCTTGTTGCCAGCTGAAACCGGGGGACCGCGTAATCCTGGTGACCGATGGGGTCACCGAAGCGGAAAACGCTCACGGGGAATTCTTTGAGGACCATCGCCTGGAAGCTGCGGCCAAGGATGGAAGCCTTCCCGAAATTTTTGGCGCTATCTCAACCTTTTGCGCCGGCGCGCCCTTGAGCGACGATTGCACGGTAGTCGAGCTTAAGTACACGGGCTAGCGCGTCTCAATCTTCCACAACCACGGCATAATCGGTGTCCTCCCACCGCGCCTCCTGCAACCAGTAAAAGGTGAAGACAACCCTTGCACCGGGCCGTAATTCGCCTGAAGGCAGGTCGGCCACATGAATTCCTATTTCAATCGTGCGCGTGTTCATGTCGTGGCTGGTCAGCCAGCCATCGAAGCTCCAATGGACCAGGGCAGGGGCGAGCAGCGTAACTCTCAGCCTTCTCCCAGGCGGCATGCTGCGGCACTTGTTGTTCACCCGCCATGCGAAGAATTCCGGCTTCTTCTTGTCCACCACGTAGCGCTGCACAGTTTGAGGCGCCTGATCGAAAATCCTGCCGTCCCGCAATGAACGCCTCAGTTTGATGTATTCCGCGTGGGCCCATACCAGGGGACAAGCTGATCCTGAAGGCTTCCCGGTGATCAGTTCTCGCTGCGGAATGTCAGGAGCATCCCAGACTTGCTCAGGAATCAGGCGGCCGCCTTCGGTTGAACGTTCCATCACCTGGAGCAGATCTTCGACAGCCTGCCGGTTGCCCGCGGCCAGTTCATAATGGGCGCGCTCTCCAGCCAATAAAGGCCAGGGACGGCCAAGCCCGGTCCCGTCAAACGGAGATCCATCCTCGTGTTCACCGTAGCCATCGTCGTTATAGCGATACCAGCACGGGCCCTGCGGCAGCCTCACCCCCAATAGCGCATCAATTACCTTGAGCGTGTTGAGGATGCGCGGATCATCGGGAGCGCGCAGTCCGAAGCGCACCAGGGCCAGGCAATCCGGGCTGATGAGCTGGGCCGCAGCCTCAACTCCTGAGCCCGGCAGCCGGTTTTTGATCGGAACAAAGCCTGCGAGCGGCGAGGCAGCGCCGTCACCCTCCGGTGGGGCAATGCGCACGTAGTAGCCCTCCACTCCGATCTGTTTGGCCAGGTCAGTTCCGGTCGCGTAAGTCCAGCGCTCGATGTTGTCATTCCAGGTGTCGGCAGTTTCGCGCAGGTAGGTTGCCGTGTCACTCTCACCGACGGCGTCGGCGAGGTCTGCCGCCGCCAGCAATCCGGCAATCTCGGCAGCGAGGGTGAACGGCGAATAACCCGCGTCTTCCTCCCAGCGGTCTTGCTGTGTGACCGGGCCGTTGCGCACCAGGAAACCTGCGGCGCGCCCGACCAATGCCCACCAGCGCTGCAAGTTCTGGACCAGGGCGGTTTCGCGGCGCAGCAGGTCCACCAGCAGGATGGGTAAAGCCGTCTCATCCATCTGCAACCCCTGCCAGTACGGCCTCCCATCGAGCCACATGTTCTGCGCCCAGTGGCCATCGGCTTCCTGCGTGGATTCGAGATAATGCAGAACGCGAACCGCGTCCTCGGGCGCGCCTGCCGCAAGAAATCCGCTGGCGGTTTCGACAAGGTCGCGCGGCCAGACGAGGTGATAACCGCCCAAATCTTCGTCGCCTTTATTGAATCCCCAGGGGATGGAAAGACTGGCGATCACTCCGCCCAAAAAATCCTTTGATTCATGTGAGCGCAGCACTGCGGTGCTGACCCGGTAGAGATCGTGCTCACGCTCAGGCTTGTCGAGTGGGAGCAACCCATCCTGCCAGCTCTTCCAGTGCCGGATGTAGTGCGAACTCAGTTTTTCGTACGGCTCCATCAGGCTGGCTCGCACCTGCTGTCCGGCCTCCGACCAGATCTCGCCGAAGCCGATGGCCAGAACGAACTCGCCGTTGCACGCCACGAGATCAATCTCCCCTGTCAAAGCGATGTTGCCGTTCTCTGCGCGGGTGTAGTCCCAGGTGAGCCCGTAGTTCTTTGCGATGTCCTGCCAGCCGTCGGAGTATCCGACAAAGCCCACCGCCATTTTCTTCCAGGGCGCGGAGCAGCCGAAGGCTAGAGCGTAACCCTTATGTTCGGCGAAGAACATCGGAGTGCCTTTGTACTCGCTGGCCCATCCCGTATTTCCGTTGCCGCAGTTGGCCAAATGCGGGGCAAGCAGAGCGTAAAGATGATAATCGGCCAACTTGCCTTGCAGAGGCACGAATCGCGTGCGCTGCAGCACGACGTTGCGGTAGGGGTCGCTGAGGAGGTGCTTTTCAATGCGGTAGCGGCCATCGAGCGCGGTGTTGGTGAGCCTGTACAGAGGCACACCGGGGCTGACCGGGAGATTCTCAAACCGGCAATTGCGTTTTTCCTCGGAGAAGTAGCTCTTGCCGTCGGAGAGCAGCAGGCCCAGGTCGCGGGTGCAGGCCTGGTCCACGCGCGGGTAATAAATTTCGTTCAGGATGCCGTGGCTGATCGTGAACCAGACCCGGCTATGCTGGTTCAGGGCGGTGCCGATCCCGGCCTTGGCGCTGGAGGTCCAGCGCGGTGGGATCCCGGGCCAGCCGGGCGCGAAGCGTTCGTCGCTCAAATCGTGCCTTCCATGGCGCAAGCCGTAACCAATGAAAGATGCGCAAAGCATTGTATAGGTTTACGAACCTGCGATTTTGAGGAAATCTCTATCGGCGTCTCGTTGCTATAGCGAGGCAGAGAAAAACTGGACTGTTTATACGATTCAAGATGACAATGTTTCTTGAACGCGGGGGCGCGTCGGCTGCTGCCCTCGTGTGCTTGACGAGAATGGCTAAGCGGGTCGAACTCAGTCCGGAAGGGCTGGAGGCACAGCGCTACGGGATGGTCGAATCGCAACTGCGGGCGCGCGGTCTATATGACGAGCGCGTTCTGGCGGCGATGGCACGGGTGCCGCGGCATGAGTTTGTCGCGGAGGTGTTTTGGGACCAGGCTTACGAGGACCATCCCGTGCCGATCGGCGAGGGACAGACAGTTTCGCAGCCCTACATTGTGGCGATCATGCTGCAGGCGGCGGCGTTGCAAACGTCAGACAAAGTGCTCGAGGTTGGGACCGGATCGGGCTACCAGACGGCGTTGCTGGCGGAACTGGCGGCGGAGGTGTATTCGCTGGAGCGGCACTACTCGCTTGCCGAGAATGCGAGGAACACGTTGCGGCGGTTGGGATATCTTGACGGCCCTCCACTTTTTGAAAACCGCGAAAGAAGTGCCCGTCCAGATGGGCAGGAAATTCCACCCATCGAAAACTACGACGGTTGGGGCGGCCGGGGCCGAGTGCATCTGAGCGTTGGCGACGGAAGCCAGGGATGGCCAGAAAACGCGCCATTTGATGTCATCATCGTCTCAGCGGCAGCGCCCCGAATTCCGAGATCACTCTTTGAACAGCTGAAAGAAGGCGGGCGGATGGCGATTCCGGTAGGCCCGGCGCACGCGCAGGAGTTGCAACGGATGGTGAAGCGCGAGGGGAACCCGGTGATTAGCGTCGTGGAAGGATGCCGGTTTGTGCCGTTGATTGGCAGTGAGGGGTACAGCCCGGACTGGTAATCAGCAGGCGAGCTGTTCGCGCGTGAGCTTGAGCCCAGTCAGATTGCCGAGCACGGTTACGGCGATGGATTCGGTGCGGAAGAACTCGTTGGCTAGCTGGGTTAGTTCGTCCGCCGTCACGGCCTCAATTTTTTCGATGAGCTCATCCATGGTGTAGAAGCGGTCGAAGTACATTTCCTGGCGGGCCAGGTTGGACATGCGGGCCGTGGAAGATTCGAGCGAGAGCATCAGGCTGCCCTTGAGTTGGTCTTTCGCGCGGCGCAGTTCTTCTTCCGGAACTGCTCCCGCCTTGAGCTTGCGGAACTCGGAGACGACCGACTGCACGACCTTGGCAGCAGACGCGCGAGAAGTACCGGCATAAACCGCGAGACAACCGGTGTCGCGGTAGGGATTCAAGTCACTGTAAATGGCGTATGCCAGCCCCTGGCGTTCGCGGATATTCTGAAAGAGGCGCGAACTCATGCCGCCGCCGAGCAGCGTATTGAGAATGTACGAGGAGTGGCGTCGTTCGTGGGCAATGGGATGGGCGGGCACGCCGATGCAGATTTGCACCTGCTCCAGGGATTTCTTGTTGCGCATGATGATGCGCGGGACGATTTTCGGGGCGGAGCTGTGGAAGCCGTTTTTCACCGGCTTCATTTGACGGAAGTGCTTGAGCACGAGCTCGACAAACTGGTTGTGCTTGATGTTTCCCGCGGCGCAGACGATCAGATTGCCGGGGGAAAAGCGCTGCCCGTAGAACTCAAGTACCGGAGCGCGTTCAAAAGTTCTGACCGTGTCTTTGGTGCCGAGGATCGGTTTGCCGAGGGGATGATCTTTCCAGAAATTCTGAGTGAAGATTTCGTGAACGAGGTAATCAGGGCTGTCCTCGTCCATCTTGATCTCTTCAAGGATCACGCCCCGTTCACGGGTAATGTCCTGAGCAAGGAAAACAGGATTGAGCACCAGGTCGCTGAGGACGTCCATGGCGACGGGAAGATGCTCATCGAGCACTTTGACGTTGAAGCAAATGCATTCCTTGGCGGTGAAAGCGTCGAGGTTTCCGCCGATCGAATCTACCTGCCGGGCAATGTCTTCCGCCGACCGGTGTTGGGTGCCCTTGAAAACCATGTGCTCAATGAAGTGGGAGATCCCGTTCCATTGAGGGTCTTCGTCGCGCGATCCGGTTTTGATCCAGATACCGATGGAGACGGAGCGGATGTGCTGCATCTCCTCGGTGATAAGGATAATGCCGTTAGGCAGGACTTCGCGACGAATATTACGGGTTTCCTCGACCATGATGGTTCAGCACAAACGACTTTCGGGGAGAAGCGCAAGCCGGAAGCTCTTTGCTATTGTTACACAACTGCGGGCGGCATGTGGGAAGCACGACTGCCGCCTTTAATATCAGATGCTTAGGGTCAAGCCGGCGGAATCCCATAGTTTGCCGGTTAAAGCTTGCCAAAATCTCCTAGAATCGAACTGAATACCAAGGGCTTAGATGCATGAGCCAGCCAGAACAAGTCAAGCTATTAGGGCAATCCCTTCAGGAACTTACGAGCCTCGCGGAAGATCTGGGCGAACCCGCATTCCGCGGGCGGCAAATCTTTGAAGCGATTTATCGGCAGCGATCGGCCTCGGCAGATGAGATTTCGACTCTACCGCTCGGGCTCCGGAGTACGTTACTGGCGAACGGATACTCGGTTGGGCTGCCCCGGATCGAAAAGAAGTTCAGTTCGACAGACGGCACGGTTCGCTATCTGATCGGGTTCGACGATGGCCGCAGCGTTGAAACTGTGTGGATGCCTGAAGGTGATGGCGGTGAAGCGGGAGATGGCAGCGATGCCGGGGAAGATGCGGGCCGCGGTTGGGATCGCGCTACGATCTGCGTTTCCAGCCAGGCCGGTTGCGCTGTAGATTGCCAGTTCTGCTTTACTGCCCTGCTCGGAGTCGAACGCAACCTCACGGCGGGAGAGATCGTCGGCGAGATTTGCGCTGTGCTTAAAGACCAGAGAATTTCACCGCCCCAGGATCGAATCAACGTTGTGTTTATGGGCATGGGTGAGCCGTTGCTGAATTATGACAACTTCATCAAAGCCGTACACTTGCTGGTGGAGGGCGTGGGAATTCCTGAGTCGCGCATGACAGTTTCAACCGCGGGCATTGTTCCTCGAATTTATGAATTCGGGTTGGAGCCGGTGCGGCCGAAGCTGGCAATTTCTCTGAACGCCTCGAATGACGAGTTGCGCAGCCGCTTGATGCCGCTGAACCGCAAATGGAATCTCACGAAACTGATGGCCGCGGCGCGTGAATTTCCTCTACGGAACCGGGAGAAGCTTACCTTTGAGTATGTTCTGCTGGATGGAGTCAACGATAGTGCTCGCAATGCGCAGGAAGTAGCCGAACTGATTCGCGGGTTACGCGCCAAAGCAAACCTGATCGCGTTCAATCCCGGGCCAGGAGTCGACTTTCGCACACCGAAGGAAGAGCGCGTGCTGGAATTTCAAAGAATTCTGGTTAGTGCGGGAGTACCGGCCTTTATCCGCCGTCCCCGCGGGCGCGAGATCTACGCTGCCTGCGGACAGCTGAAGCGGACTACGGCGATCACGGGATAAGCTGAAGCCGGATGAGCCGCTATCTTGTCTGGTGGGCAACCGGTGCGTAGTCATCCGCCGGGAGATGAGAAGCCGGCGATGAAGTGTGCGGTACCGGCAGTTCGATGCGGAAGCGAGCGCCTCCTTCCGGCCGATTTTCACAGAATATTTTTCCGTCGTGCTCCTGAATGATCCCGTAACAGACACTCAGGCCCAAGCCACTTCCCTGGCCGACTGGGCGGGTTGTATAAAACGGGTCAAACACTCTTTCGGGTTCATCAATGCCCGGGCCATCATCGGAAAATTCGAGAATCACATAACCATCGCGCGCCCGGCTGCTCGCATTCAATATGCCTCCCTGGCTTGACATTGCATGCACGGCATTGTTGGTGATATGCATGCAAACCTGAAGCAGTTGATTGGAGTCACCCAGGATCCGGGGAAGGCCGGAGGACAAGTCAGTCTTCACCTGAACATTGGGGCTGCGCAGCTGGGGCTGGCACAAGTTCACCGCCGTGCGGATAAGAGCGTTCACATCCAGCAGGGATTTTTCCCCTGGCACCTGCTTGGCGAAGCTGAGCAAGCTGGAAACCAGAGTCCGGGTGCGGCGCACCTGATGCTGGATTTTTTGGGTCAGGACGCGCTGTTCATGGCTGAGCTGGGTCGCCGCGAGCATATCGAAATAGCCCATCATGGCGGTTAGGGGATTATTCAGCTCATGGGCCGCGCCGCCTACTAATTGTCCGAGGGACGCCAGTTTTTCCGATTGCACCAACTGCGCCTGCAGACGTTTCAGGTTTTCGATCGCCTGCCGCGAGGCACCCAACAATTTCAGCAATTCACGATCCAGCAGGTGTTGTTTCAGGAAAACAAGGAACCCCATGACCAGCATGGTGGCTAGTGTGACCAGCAGGCGGAAGTTGCGCACTTCAACGGGGATGGAAGTATCAAACGCCGAATAGGCGGCAAACGAGGGAAGTGAAAAGATGGCGATCATGCCAAGTCTGGCGACCCACACCCCGTGGGCATGGTTGTGCGAAACCGGCGGGGGTTCGGCGGGGGCCTCACGCGCAAATAGCCCAACCCAGGTTACCCAAGCCATAGACATGGCAAGGGGAACATCGTATAAACTGCCCGTGTGATAGACCTTGCGGGCAATTGCCCAATTAGCCAGAAATGAACTCGCTCCGTAACTCAGCCCTGCCCCGAACCAATTTGCATAAATCACCTTCCAGCGTCCGCGGCTGCGCAGCCAGAGCAGAGCGACGCCGACCAGAAATGCAGTTTTCTCGGTGAGGTACAGAGTGTTCAGGTTACGGTCGTAGAAGGCCTCCCGAACGTGAACGTACTGCCACGGGATGACGGCAAACAGATACAGGTAGAGCCACCAGATTAATAACAAGGTGAAGTCAAGGGTTCCGAGGCGCGCGGTGCGATCGTCCTGCTCGAGGTGAGGCTGAAGGGCAAGTGCGGCAATCATCGGAACAAAATGCAGAAACAAGACAACGTCCCCACCGAAGGGGTTGGGCATTTCGGTGCGCTTCAGGACTTCGAAGTAAACCCAGAAGGCTTGATAGCAAAGCCAAAAACCGATACCCATTGCCATCAAAGCCCAGAACAGCCGCATCCGGCCGTGAGTGGCCGAGGCTCTTGGCACGAGGGCCAGCGTCCCGGAAAGCAACAGCAGCAATTGGGTCAGGTCGCTGATCGCGGTAAGAGCGAATCCCTGAGGCACCAGCAGGGATGCGCCGGATTGGATCAATACAAGGCCGGCTGCCGTCCAAATCCACCACTTGTGTCGCCGAGACATACTCATCCGCTCCCAATTTTAGTGGCTGATCGGAATCCTGAAAGTTACTTGTGTAACCAAGCTGCTGACAGGCAACGGCGAAAGCGTGAATTGAATTACGCGCGTCACCGGCTGAGACTTGCCCCTGGCCCTTGCTTGCCAATATGATCCGTGGCAGATCGCAGAGAAAGCCATCCAATTGGAATTATTGCCCCAACACCGGTTTCTGTGGAGGTTGCGTGCTCCGATGGGCCCAGGCGAGATCCGGAGGATCGAGCGCTGGCTCGCCACTGCCCGTGTCTTCCTAGCAACCGCGGCCCTCACCGCCATTCTGATAGATCCAGGTGAGATTCATCCCTCGATATGGGTTTCCGGGCTGCTTTCCTTCTACATCGGGCAGAGCGTAGTCACCCTGCTGTTGCTGCGGATACGGCAGGAGTCCACTCTGGCATTTCGTCTTGTGGTGCATGGCGCGGATATCCTCTGGCCGGCATTGATTTCAGTGTTTGCCACCGGCCAGGCCAACCCATTTCTTTTATTTTTCGTCTTCGTCCTCGCCGCTGCCGCCTACCGCTGGGGACTTTGGGAGACGGTGGGAACCGCAGCCATGACGGTTCTCCTGCTTTGGATCGAGAGCCTTGTCTTTCACTTCGGGCTGGTGAACTGGGTGGACCGCGCCCTGGCTCAATCTCACCTGTTCCCTTTACAGGTGGATGTAACAGACTTCGAACCCAAGCGGCTATTCATGAGATCGATTTCGCTGCTGGTATTGAGCTTCCTGCTCGGATACCTGGCGGAACAACAGAAACAGCTCCGCGCCGAGAAGGCGGTCATCGCGCGGGCTCTGGGAAAAGCGCGGGTTGAAACCGGGATGGTAGGGACTCTGCAGGAAATTGCCGGCGAGTTGCTTTCCATTTATGACACAGAACGCCTGGTGATCGTTTCTCAGGAAGAGATCAATCGTCGCGTCTTCGTAGGGGAAGTGTATCGTACGGCCGGCGCAGCGGCAGTTTTCCAGTGGCTCGAACCTGCTCCGAGCGACCGCGAGAGATATTTATACGATTCTGCGGTAACGACGTGCTATGCATGGCGAAACGCCTTGGAGGGATCCCGGTTTAGCGCCTTGGGTGTGGACCAGCTCGGGACGACGGTGAAGAATCCGGGCCTCGAATTTCTCAACAGCCTGTCGCAAAAGCACGGCTTCCACAGTCTGATGACGGTTGCGTTTCAATTCGGGCGAGAGTGGCATGGGCGCCTCTTTCTCTTTGATCCCGCGTTGACCGGTGACGTTGAGGAGGAGCTGCGGTTTCTCCAGGAACTGGTGAGGCAGGTTGGACCGGCGGTATACAACGTGCTCTTGCTACGGCGCCTGCGGCTGCGCGCGGGGGCGGTGGAGCGGGCGCGGTTTGCGCGCGAGCTACACGACGGCGCAGTGCAGTCGCTCATAGCCGTCGAGATGCAAGTGGATGTACTGCGAAGACAGTCCGCCACGAAACCCGAGCTTGTCATCACCGAACTGGGGCGTATTCAGGCACTGTTGCGAGAGGAAGTCCTCAAGCTCCGGGAGTTGATGCAACAGATGAAGACCCTTGACGTGGACTCCAAGAAACTTATGGCGTTGCTCTCCGATACTGTCGAGAGGTTTCAGCGGGAGACGGGGATTACGGCGCGCTTTAGTTCTGAAGTCGAGGAACTGGACATGCCGCAGCAAGTCTGCCGCGAGGTGGCGCGCATCGTTCAGGAGGCGCTGGTGAACGTGCGCAAACACAGCCATGCCGGCCAGGTCCTGGTCCGCCTGGCCGCCGGAAACGGCTCCTGGAACGTCACCATCGAGGACGATGGCCGTGGCTTCCCGTTCTCCGGGCGGCTTTCGCATGCCGAACTGGACGCTCTGCGCAAAGGGCCGATGGTCATCAAGGAACGTGTCCGTTTGATTGAAGGGGAACTCACGATAGAATCAAATCCGGGACACGGTTCGCGCCTCGAGATTACCGTCCCAAGACAGAAAGACGCCGTTCATGGATAACCGAAGACTGCAACCGATTCGGATCGTAATTGCCGATGATCACCCGATTTTTCGCGACGGTCTGCGGCGCCTGCTCGAGACCGAGCCAGACCTCAAAGTGATCGGTGAAGCGTGTGACGGGAGTGAGGCAGTTAAGCTGGCCCGGCAACTCAGGCCTGACATCCTTCTTCTTGATCTGGCCATGCCGCGGCATCCGGGGCTGGAAGCGTTGCGCGATCTCAGTACCGGTCCGAGTTCCAACGGAGTTCGGGTCATCCTGTTGACCGCCGCAGCGGAAAAACATCAGATTGTGGAAGCTCTGCAATTGGGGGCACGGGGCGTGGTGCTGAAGGACTCAGCGACCCAGTTGCTGCTCAAAAGCATTCACACCGTTATGTCGGGCGAGTACTGGGTGGGACGCGAGAGTGTTTCCAACCTCGTGCAATATCTCCGCAATCTGATGCAATCATCAGGAGAAGAGGCGCGGCAGAAGAAGTTCGGCCTGACTCCCCGGGAGCTGGAAATCGTTTCCGCCGTGGTTGCTGGTTATTCGAATAAAGAGATCGCCGAACACTTCAAAATAAGCGAAGATACGGTGAAACACCACCTGAGCAACGTGTTTGACAAGCTTGGGGTCTCCACCCGCCTGGAACTGGCGCTTTTTGCTGTAAATCAGTCTTTGCCCCTGAAGCCTATCGCTTAGTTACGATGGTGCTGTGGCACTTTCGTGCCAGTGACAGCCCCCTTCTGAGCCATTGCTGGGCTGTCTTTCACCCTCTAGCATTAACCAGAGAGTTTAGAAATCCGGGGCCTGTATTATCAAGTTGGTGAATAGGGCGCCACTAGTCTTGGTAAGACGGATCGCACGTGCCCGCGGTGGGCGCAGTTGCCGATTAAGGGGACGTTAAGGAGGAAAGTGGTGTCAAGGATCTTGCATCAGCTGTGGTCCGAGGAACGTGGCCAGGACATAGCCGAGTATGCAGTCATGCTTGCGGTGGTGTTAGTGATCGTGGTCGGTACCATTCGGCTGATCGGCGTCAACACCAATAATACCTTTTCTCGCGTCGCGAGCTCCGTCGTTCAGTAGGAGCGCGCTTTCATAATCCTGTCAGTTAGCCGAGTGACTGGTGAGCGGTATTCACGGTCAACAATGCACGATCTTGCGGTCGTTCATTCCACGGGTGGCGTTTCGCGTATCCACCACCAGTTGTGATTCCTGCACAATGCGCTCGTAGTCATAATCGGAGTGGTCCGTCACGATAAGCACACAATCGTATTGGGCAAGATTCTCCAGCGGCGCGCATTTCATCTGCAAGTCATATTTCCGGCCTTTGCCGACGCTGGGGAAATAGGGATCGTTGTAGCTGACGTGGGCGCCTTCGTTTTGCAGCAATTCGATGATGGTGAGCGCCGGCGATTCGCGCAAATCGTCAATGTCTTTCTTATAGGCCACTCCTAGCACCAGCACTTTCGCGCCGTTCAGGGCCTTGTGGTGCTGGTTCAGCGCCCTGGCTACGGAATCCAGGACATGGTAGGGCATATTGGTATTAATCTCGCCGGCCAGCTCGATGAACCGAGTTCTGAAATCCCATTGCCTGGCTTTCCAGGACAGATAAAAGGGATCCACGGGGATGCAGTGTCCGCCCAGCCCTGGCCCGGGATAGAAGGGTTGGAACCCAAAAGGCTTGGTAGCCGCCGCTTCGATGACCTCCCAGATATTGAGACCCATCCGCAACGATAGGAGCTTCAGCTCGTTTACCAGGGCGATGTTCACGCAGCGGTAGATGTTCTCGAGCAATTTGGTCATTTCTGCTGCCGCGGGAGATGAGACGCGCACAATCCGCTTGAAGATGGACCCGTACAATGCCGCCGCCAGTTCCGAGGCCCGGGCATCGAGGCCGCCAACCACCTTCGGTATGTCTCTTCGGGCCACGGTCTGATTGCCGGGGTCCTCGCGTTCCGGAGAGAAGGCCACGTAGAATTCCTGCCCGCCCTCGGAAGTGCCGCGCGACGCCCTCAAGTCCCGGCCATTACCTTTCTCGAGAATGGGAATCAGAACCTCTTCAGTGGTTCCGGGATAAGTCGTGCTCTCGAGGACAATCAGCTGACCGGCACGCAGGTGAGGTGCGATGCATTTTGCCGTATCCGTGATGAAGCTCAGATCAGGTCCGTGATATTCATCCAGTGGGGTGGGCACACAGATGATAACGGCATCCATTTCCGCAAGCCGTGAATAATCGGAGGTGGCGCCGAAGCCTCGGCTGTTGGCCGCCTGGATTTCGTCGGATGTGATGCGAAAAATGTATGATCCACCCTGGCTGAGCGTGGAGACCTTCCGCTGATCAATATCAAAGCCGGTCACGCGAAATCCCTGTTCCGAATAGAGCAAGGCGAGGGGCAGGCCGACATACCCCAGGCCAATAATTGCTACTCGGGCTTGTTTAGCCTCGATCTTGGTCTTCAGCTGAGAAAATAGAGTGGCTGGAACCGTCTGGGTTGTCATAGTGAGGAAGCAGCTCTGGCAAATTCTAGCATGTGGTTTTGGTTGTCGCTGCAGCAGGACATAAACAGAATCGCAGATTTGCTGGCTTTGCGTTAGCGGTTCAGCAGTTCTCCGGGTTACTTCAGTGCTGGCTCCGAAGTAGTGGAAGTTGAAAGGAGAGAAACGATACGGCTGGTGGAAGGAAAGTTCGACTGCTGCTGGTGTTGCTGTTACTTGCTCTCTGGCTTGCGGCCAAATCTGCAACATTTCTTGTCGTGGATCAGCCGAGCCGGGCCGACGTCATTCTGGTTCTGGCTGGCGAAACCGACCATCGCCCGGAACGCGGGCTCGACCTGCTAAGGCGTGGGTATGCCCAGCGGCTGGTTCTCGATGTTCCACGGGGGAAAATTTATCGCTGGGATGAGCCCGAGCTCGCGCAGGAGTATGTCAGCACCTTACCGCAGGCTTCGGTAATCAGCGTCTGCGCTATTAATGGCCTTTCGACAAAAGAGGAGACACGAGACGCTGGTGGATGCCTCGCGCAGTGGAGGCCAAGAAGCGTTCTGCTGGTGACGTCGGATTATCATACTCGCCGGGCATTCAGTGTCTTCCGCCACCAGCTTCCGCAATATCGGTTCAGCATGGCCGCGGCATATGACCCGCAGGAGTTCGGCGTCAGGTGGTGGCAACACCGCGAATGGGCGAAGGTCAACTTCTATGAGTGGGGCCGTTTCATCTGGTGGGAAGCGGTTGACCGCTGGAAGTAAAGCCAGTCGCTTCGCGGTGACCTGGAAAGTCAATTGACGGTAGGTCAGCGAACCGCTAGCATCGCCCGAGAGTGAAACGGATGAGTGTGTCTGGACCAAAAAGCATGCTTTGCTGGATGATGATCGTGCTGCTGCCGCTTTGGCTGAGCGCCTCCGACACTGGCGGGGCAATGCTTTATAGCAGAGGCGCAGTCTCATTGAACAATGACCCGGTGACCCGGCCGACTGCCATATTCCCGGGAGACACGGTCGTGACGCAGGCCAGTTCGGCCGCGAACATTGTCGTCACTGGTTCCAATGTGATGATTCAGCCGGACAGCATCGTGAAGTTCGGCAACAACGCTCTGGAACTGGAACATGGCACCGTCAACGTGGCCACGGCCAGCGGCATGAAAGTACGTGTGGGGTGCGTCGAGACAACCCCGGTCGTCAATGACTGGTCCGAATTTGAAGTTACCGATGTCAACGGCACAGTACACATACTTGCACGCAAGCTCGGCCTTGAGGTCACCGACGGCGTAGGGGAACCAGGACTAAATCCTGCCACATTGGCGAAGCGTCTTGAAACCAGGCGGGTCACGCTGGCGCAAGGGCAGACGATCGAACGCGATGAACACTGCAGGAAGAGCGCCTCGCCCAGCGCGGGAACCCCGCCTTCACTGAACGGAGCGATGAAGGTGGGAGGGCTCGCACTTCTAGGAGGTCTCGGATTGTGGCTCTTGCTTAATGGCGATGACCCCGTCAGTCCCTCGCAGCCATGCCAGGACACGCAGGCCTGTCGTTGATTTTGAGGGCTTCGGTTGAAGAGTGACGTCTTCTGGTGCTCCCGAAGCGGTGTTCCATCGCAGCGATTCCGCACAGCACAAAGAACATTGAGGCATTCGCTGGAATCTGCAGGTTAAAGTCAAACAGGCTGTGTATCAGTAAACCACTAACGCCAAGCAAAGCCGCGAGCGCGACGCTGCGATTTGTATCGCTGGCTTCACGCAGCTTGCGGAATGCGGAGCGAAAGACAATCGCCAGAAACCACAGAGCCACTGCCGCTCCTGCCATGCCGGTTTCCACTAACAGTTGCAAGTAGTCGTTGTGCGCCCGATCTACCGTAAACTCGCTGTAGAAACTGCGAAACTGAGGATAGATGTCGGGAAAGACGCCGAGCCCCCAGCCCAAAGCTGGCCTCTCACGAAACATCTTCCAGCAATCGCGGTCAATGGCAAGACGGGTCCCGCCCGAGAGTTCCTGGCGTGCCGCGTCGTGAATGCTCGTGATCCGTTCTTCGACCTGGCTACCACCCAGCCATATCAGCAATCCGGTTACAGACACTGCGAACACCGCCAGCATCAGGCCTGCTTTGGCATATTGCCGCCACCAGAAAAGGAACCCGGTTAGGAGTCCGATTTGAGCCACAAGCACAACCATGCCGGCGCGGGAGCCGCAAAGAAAAATGGTGCTGGCCATCACAGCCGCAGCGAGCGCCGCCATCAACCGGTTAGAGTCACGGACATGACGTGACAGGGCAACCAGCAGCGGCACAGGAACCAGCATTTCCATCAATCCGGCGTAATGATTGTGGTTGACGTAGGGTCCGTAAGTCCCGCTGTTGGAAGGCACAGCTCTGATCCAATAAATTCTCCCGTTGGAAGTGATGCTCTGGATGATGGCAAAGCTTGCGAGAGCGAAGCCGTAAATCGAGACAGCGGTGGCGAGGGCCCTAAGCTGCCAGCGGTGGTGCAGCAGTTGAAGAGCCAGGAAGCAGAGCATCGCATAAGCGCCGAACAATAAGGCCGAATTAAAAGTTCGATCGCGATTGGCTGTCCATCCGGTGGCGAGTTCTACTGCGATCAATGTGGCGAAAGCGAACTGAGAGGAAAATAACGAACTGGTTTCCATCCTAATTTCGCCGGACACAAGTTGCCGGACCAGCCATAAGATCAACAGGGCAGATGAGCCCGCTTCCAGCATAAACACCGACCAGGGCTCGGTTTCGCCGAATGCCAAAGGCCCTGCCAGCAACAGCCCAAACACACCGCAGAAAAGTGCTACAGACGTTTTTGAATGGGAGGCTGTCGCGCACGCAGAGCCGGGCTCAACCGCCGGCGCGGTCGCGGACTGGGCAGTCATCGTACCGCCTTTTCGGGTTGCGTTTCCCGCAATCGGACTCCATCTATCCACAATGTGCCGTGCATGGCGTCGTTGGGAGGGAAACATTGAATCTGCAAAACCAGTAGCGTGGCGTCTGCGCTGGTGCTGAACCGCCCTTCCACCGGTTTCCAGAAATCGGTGTCTTTAAGATCGTCGCTCACAAAATAGGGATTGCCGGAAAAGGCATCCTGAATCACAAATGTCGCAGCGCCGGCGCCTTGCAATTCGCCCGTCTTGAAAAACGCTGAGAACTCATATTCCGCGTTTGGCTTGGCAGGGATGAGTTGACGAATTCCTACATGTCTGGCGCCACCGGTGTCGAACATGATAGCCAGGGAACGGTGACCTGAATGAAATTGCGCAGAATCCAGAGCCAGGCTTACCGCGGGCGATTGTTCGTAGAGCCAGTCGAAGCCTCCGTTGAGCATCGGCAGGCTGAAATCGCCGTTCACCACCTGATTTTCCGCTGAGGGCTGATAGGCGGAAAGGCCAGCCAGATCGCCGGCTTGCCGCCAAACCAGGCGGGCCTGCTCGACGTCGCGCTGATCAACCAAGTAGTGGATGTAGCCGAAAATGTGCCGGGCTTCGACCGGAAAGTGAACTGCGGCCATTTCCTGCCAGACTTTTGCCGCATCCGGCCGCCGATTGTTGGCGATTAGAAGAGAAAGAAACTGCGAAAGGGAACCTGCATCGAGCGGGACGATATTTTGCAAGAGGTAATCTGTATCGGGCCGTATCTTCCAGCAATCCTGCAGCGCTGCCGATGAGTGAGCTGGATCATTCTGCAAAATCACCCGAAACTCCTGTAATGCTTTATCGTTTTCTCCCAGCGACCAGTAGATGTTTGCAGCTTCCAACGCGACGTTCAGGGAGGTCGGAGCGGCGCGGACTGCCCGGTCCAGAGCGTACTCCTGCTGGTTGGGATGGTTCAGCATTTTTTCCGCCGAGGCCAGATCGAACCAGTAGCGGGAGTCGTATGGGTTAAGCGCAACCGCCGATTTGTAGAACTCACCAGCAAGTCGAGGATCTGACCAGTACAAGCGTCCCAGACGATAGCGATATTGGGCGTTTCCGGGGGCCAGGGTGAGCGCTGCCTGCAGACTCCGTAAGTCTGGTTTTTCAGCAAGCCATGTGGCCAGGAATTGAGACCCCGCCAAAGCCAGATAGAAGACGACCATAACCAGAGAGGCGGCAGTGAGAAGTTTTGCGGTGGGGCGAACTAGCTGAATTCGTATCGAGCTCACATGGACGCGCAGCCAAAACCGGCGCGAATTATCCTGCGTTTGATGCGGGCATATCAGCGGAGGGCGGCTCGCTGAGAATGTCCTCCCGGTAATACCGCCCGCCGTACTTGCCCTGGTATTCGTAATAGTAGTAGTAGTCCGGAGACTTCAGATCCACCGCATTCAGCAGCACGCCGCTGAGACGGGAATTTACCTGAACCAGAATCTCTCGCGCCCGGCGCAAAGCCTGCTTCGTGGTTTGACCTGACCGGATGACCAGAATTACAGAATCGGCTGTTGGCGAGAGAACTACTGCGTCAGTCACTGACAACGTGGGTGGTGTATCAATTACGATGTGATCGTATTGCTCGCGCAATTCCGCGAGCAGTTCCCTCATCTTGCTCGAAGCCAGCAACTCCGCCGGGTTAGGAGGAGGGGTGCCAGCCGGCAGTACGAACAGATTCGGAAGGATCTTCGAGCGAACGAGGCTTTGTTCCAGGCTTGCGCTGCCGGTCAAAACATTGCTCAAACCTGCGCTCGCGCCGAGAGCCAGAGTCTTGTGAATGCTCGGGCGGCGCAGATCGGCGTCCACCAGCAACACACGTCTTCCTCCCTGAGCCAGCACAATGGCAGCATTGATGCTCGTAGTGGTCTTGCCCTCCCGGGGAAGCGCGCTGGTAACCAGGATCGTCTTCGGAGGTCCACCCACTGAGGTTAGCAGCAGCGACGTGCGCAAGGCCCGGTAAGATTCCGCCATCTGAGACTGTGGCCGCGACTGAGTGATCAACTCTACGACTTCCCGCGACCTGGCTACCAGAAGACGGCCGGGGCGTTTTTCGGAAGTGTGGCGCGACCCCAAAGGAATCATTCCCAACGACGGCAGGCCGGATATCGCCTGAGTCTGCTCGGGGGTGCGGACCGTACTGTCCAAACTTTCCAGTCCGAATGCCAGCCCCAGGCCAGTGGTAAGACCGAGCGCCAGGCCCAGGGAAAGGTTGCGCGGGATATTGGGCTCGGTCGGCGTCGTGGGTACGCGAGCGACGTCAACCACGCGGAAATTGTTGGACCGCAGGCCGGCGGTGACTCCTGCCTCCTTCAACTTCTGAAGCAGACCTTCATAAAGTGTGCGGTTACTCTCAACATCGCGTTTGAGCAAGCTGTACTCGATAGCGCTCTCATTCAACCGGTTTGCTTCCTGCTTTTGTTGTTCCAGGGCCCCTCGAAGCAGGTTTTCCCGCTGCAAAGCGGCGAAATAGTCATTGCTCACCCGCGCGATAATTTTCTTCTTTTCCAGCTGAATCTGCGTATCCACTTCCTTCATCTGGCTGTTGAGTTGCACCACCTTCGGAAACGCCGGCCCGAATTGCGTGCTCAACTGGGCCACCTGAATGTTCAGGTCGGCTTGTTGTTCACGCAGCTTGGTCAATAACATAGAGCCTGCAATGGCGGCCTTGGGACCGTCGCTGCCACCCTCTGAAAGCGAGAGCGAATCGAGTTCTCCGGACTGCGCAAGGTGATAGAGGGCTTCTTTGTCCATGCGCGTGGATTCGGCGCTAGTCAATTCCTGGTTCAAGGCGTCGAGCTTGGCCGTGGTGATGTTCTGCTTTTCATCGCCCCCGAGAATGGCGTGTTCTTTCTGGTACTGGACCAGCTTCTCCTGGGAGGTTTCCACCTTGATTTGCAGGTCAACCAGTTGCTTGGAGAGCCAGTCGGAAGCTTGCATAGTGGATTCGAAGCGGGTCTTGAAGTTCTGCTCGACATATGCGTTCGACAGTGCGTTTACCACCCGGGCAGCCAGGTTCCGATCGGGGCTGCGGTAATGAATTTCGATAATCCGGGTGTTGGGAACCAGCAATACCTGAAGGCTTCCCTTGAAATTGGCCAAAGCAGAGGAAATGGCAACCGAGTCTGCGGCCGGTTCGTCCGCCAGGTCTGGAAGGGAAGTTCCCGGTTTTGTTCCGCCAGGAGCGGGTTTATCCAGCTTCAACTGCCTGATGACTTGGAGCGCGAGCAAGTCGCTGCGCAGGATGCGAACCTCCGTATCCATATCGGTTGGATCGTAGTAATCCATGCCTGCGCTTCCGGGGTCCTTGAAGCTGAGCATCACGGGATCAACCTTGTTGATGGCGATGCTTCCTGTCGCGTCGTAAACCGGAATGGCGCGGAAAGTCGAAATTGCAACCGCGAGGAAGACCGTCACCACGCTGCCTATGATCACCCATTTGCGCTTGAGTAAAACCCGCAGATAATCACGCGCAGCTGTATCCTGGGCGGGCAACGGGAACGCGTGGGGGACAACCAGCGGCTGATTCATGGAAAGCGTCGCAAGTCCGGCTTGAGCTTCGCGTCTGCCCACCGCGCCGCTAACAATAGCATCCGGTTCCATCAGCAACCCTCTTTCATCAGCACGCCTCCGGGAAGGAATCAGAGGGGATGGACGGAAAACAATCGCAGCCGTGCCAAAGGTCTGACAATTGAGGCTGGCTCGCGGATGAAGGAGTCATTGGCCACATGCGAGTGCAGAACACGATTTGCGCAAATTCTAGCATCGCAATGCCGCGAGGAAACGGCTGCTAATCAGGGTGGTTCCTAGTACGTTAACGGTAATGGCGAAGATGCGGTCTCAGCTTATACTGCCGACTAACGTGGCTGCCCCAGCGAAAGCAGTCGCTGCGAAGAAAAGGTCCGGAGAATGAACTGGCAAGAACAGGTTGTGCTGGTGACTGGCGGAACCGGTTCGTTTGGCAGGAAGTTTGTTGAGTTTCTGCTGAGCGAGCTTCATCCCAAGAAGATCATCGTCTTCAGCCGCGACGAGTTGAAGCAGCACGAAATGCGGGTGACAGGGCTTGATCATTCCACCGTGCGATACTTCGTTGGCGATGTGCGGGACGCGCAGCGGCTGCAGAGAGCGTTCTCAGGCGTTACCGTGGTCGTCCATGCCGCGGCTTTGAAGCAGGTCCCGGCCTGCGAGTACAACCCATTCGAAGCCATTCAGACCAACATCATGGGCGGGCGCAACGTGATCGATGCGTCCATTGATCAGGGGGTTCACCGGATTCTGGCGCTGAGTACGGACAAGGCGGTCAATCCGATCAATCTGTACGGCGCGACCAAGCTCTGCGCCGAGAAGATGTTTGTGCAGGCCAATGCTTATGCCGGTGCGCAGGATACATGCTTCAGTTGCGCCCGCTACGGCAACGTGCTGGGCAGCCGGGGCAGTGTGATCCCGGTTTTTCTGGAGCAGCGCAAGAGCGGCCGGGTCACCATCACCGACCCGCGCATGACTCGCTTCTGGATAACCCTGGATCAGGGTGTAAGGTTTGTCGTTCGTTGCCTTGAGCAGATGCATGGGGGCGAGATTTTCGTTCCCAAGATTCCGAGCATGAGCCTGCTGGAAATTGCGCAGGCGGTCGCCCCGGGCTGCGAAATGCAGAGTGTGGGAATTCGGCCCGGGGAGAAATTGCATGAAGTGCTGGTATCGGAAGATGAGGCGCGCCACACGGTGGAACTCGATGAGATGTTTGTGATTCAGCCAGCGCACTCCTGGTGGAGCAGGGAACACTGGAAGTTCGGGCGGCCGTTGCCCGAAGGATTCCGCTATGCCAGCGATAACAATCCGCAGCAGCTGAAAGCCGAAGAAATATGTGAATTGAGCGGCGAAAGATTTTCCCCAGAGGTCAACTCCGGGCCGGGACAAAAACTGCGAGCGCCGGTCTAGCTGGTTGGGGCTGGAGAACCCGTGCCCACGAGTTGTAAGACAGGGTCCAACCATGAACGCGGTTGTCATCTTGCAGGCGCGCACCACCAGTACCCGGCTTCCGGGCAAAGCCCTGTTGCCGGTTGCGGGATATCCCAGCGCGGTGCTGGCTGCCTTGCGCGCAGGCAATCGGGGTGCGAATGTCCTGGCGGCGACATCCAGTGACACCTCTGACGACGCATTGGCTGAGGTCTTCTGCCGTCACCGCATCCCGCTCTTTCGCGGGCCCTTGCATGATGTTCTGGCCCGCTACCATGCCGCAACCGCAGATCTCTCCCCGGAAGCGGTGGTAGTTCGGCTTACCGCCGACAACATGCTTCCTGACGGTGACCTCGTCCGGGAACTCACGTCAGCGTTCGAAAACTCAGGGCTTGACTATCTCGGCACCAGCGATCGCCTTCCCTACGGGGTTGCAGCGGAGGCGTTTTCCGTTAAGGCCTTACGAAAAGCCCATCACGCCGCGACCACCGCTTACGACCGCGAACACGTAGGGCCCTGGATGTTGCGCAATTGCGAATCCGGTACATACACCCCTCCCGCCTTTGCAACTGGCGATCACAGCCATCTGCGCTGCACCCTAGACTATGAGCAGGATTACCTGAGAATTCTGCGGTTGTTTGACGGATCTAGAGATCCGATGCGCATGGGATGGTATGAGTTGACGCAAAAACTGTCATCGCTCCCCGACTGAGCCGAAGTCTGGCTCTTTTGTTACCTGCACTAACCTGGCCGTGTGGAGGTTGGACCGCGTGGTGAAAACACCTCTCCTCATCGTGCGTGCCGACGCCAACGTCGAAATGGGCACGGGGCACGTCATGCGTTGTCTTGCCCTGGCCCACGCCTGGCAAGCTGCCGGAGGCGAGGTTGTATTTGCCATCGCCGAAGCTACCCCTTCAGTTGAGGCACGCTTGTCCTCGGAAGGAGTCGCGATCACGCGACTGAGGGTGCTTCCCAATAGTGTGCAGGATGTGAAAGCGCTGACAGAACTGGCGCGCGCTCGTGGCGCAGACTGGGTAATTGTTGATGGATATCAGTTCGACAACCGGTTTCAGATGAGAATTAGAGACTGTGGCTTGAAACTGCTGTTGGTTGACGACCTTGGCCAATGCGGGGAATATTCTGCCGATTTTGTGCTCGATCAAAATGTGCTCGCCACAGAACAGATGTACGCCAACCGCCGGGCCCATACACAGCTTTTGTTGGGCCCGCGTTATGCAATGCTGCGCTGCGAGTTTCAGGGCTGGCGCGGTTGGCGGCGCGAGATCCCTCGATTCGGCAGTAAGCTGCTGTTCACCATGGGTGGCAGCGATCCCGGGAACCTCACCTTACGTTTGATCGAGGCCCTTCCGGGATTGCGGGATCTGGGTCTTGAAATCACCGTCGTGGCCGGAGGCAGCAATCCTCAACTGGCCGAGTTGCAACGAGCAGTGCATCGGTTGGGCGTGCTGGTGGAACTGGCTGGCAGTGTCATGGACATGCCTGCGCTGATGGCGCAGTCCGATATTGCAGTCATTTGCTCGGGGGGAACTACTTGGGAACTTCTGTACATGGGTTGTGCGACCTTAAGCTATTTCCGTAACCCCGTTCAGGGAAAGATTGTATCGGAACTTGACGCGAGGGGTACGCTCAAAAGTCTGGGCGCAGCCGAAAACTTTGAGGCAGATCGTCTCACAGCCATAGTGAAGGAAATAGCTGCAAGCCAGGAACGCAGGGCAAAGATGGCACAGCTGGGCAGGGAACTGGTAGACGGTCAAGGCCCTGAGCGGGTCCTCAGGCACCTCCTGCCCACTTTGAGCCGGATAAGCGCATGAAGATTGCGATTTCACAACCCACCTACCTGCCATGGGCCGGCTACTTCGACCTCATAGATCAGGTGGATGCGTTTGTCTTGCTGGATAACGTCCAGTTTGAGAAACAATCCTGGCAGCATCGGAACCGCATCAAGACCCCCGCCGGCTTGCAGTGGCTCACCGTTCCGGTGCGTTGTCGCGGAAGGTTCGGTCAACTCATCAACGAAGCCGAGATTCGCGAGGTGGGCTTTTGGCGAACTCATCTTCGGGCCATCGAACTGAACTACCGGCGCGCGCCATTCTTCGATCGTTACTTCGATGAACTGAGGAACCGCTTGACGAAGGCTTCGGAGGCCTTGCGGCTTGTGGAACTCGACGTCCACTTGCTTGAATGGTTCATGGGTGTGCTGGGTGTGGGCACGCCCCTGCTACTTTCCTCTCACACAGGCCAGTGCGGCAAGCGTACGGAATTGCTGGCCAACCTCTGCGGTGCTCTCGGAGCTACGCAGTATGTCTCCCCGATCGGATCGGCGGCATATCTCTTAAAGGAAATGCAGATTTTGCAGGAAAGGGGCATTGACGTTATTTTCCAGCATTATGAACATCCGCAATACCGGCAGTTGTTCCCTCCGTTTTATGCCTTCGCCTCGGTTCTCGATCTGATTTTCAACGAGGGAGAACACGCGCTCGAAATTGTGCGAAGCGGCCGCCGGCAAGGTCTTTGCCCAGACCAAGTTTTTGCGTCAGCCGGGGGGCGATCATGACCTTCGCCATCGGCCGCCGCAAGATCGGGGCCGGCGAGCCGGTGTATGTGGTGGCAGAGCTCTCTGCCAATCACAACCAGAATTTCGAAACCGCAGTCGGGCTGATTCACGCTGCCAGGGACTCGGGCGCCGACGCAGTCAAGGTGCAAACCTACACGCCGGACACAATCACCATCCGGAGCGAGCGGGAATATTTCCTAATCGGCGGCGGCACTCTATGGGACGGGCACACTCTGCATTCGCTTTACGGCAACGCATACACTCCCTGGGATTGGCACCCGAAGCTTAAGCAGGTTGCGGATGATCTCGGCCTGGGCTTCTTTTCCTCCCCCTTCGACTCGACCGCCGTGGATTTTCTTGAGAGCATTGATGTTCCCGCATACAAGGTCGCCTCCTGCGAACTGGTGGACATCCCGCTGCTGCGTAAAATCTCGCGGACGCGCAAGCCGGTGATCATCTCCACCGGCATGGCCACACTGGAAGAAATCGCCGAGGCCGTAGAAACGGTACGCAGTTCAGGCGGAGGCGAGGTCGCCCTATTGCGCTGTAGCAGCGCTTATCCCGCCCCACCCGGTGAAATGCACCTGCGGACGATCCCCGAACTGGCACGACGGTTTAACGTTCCGGCCGGACTATCTGACCATACCTTGGACTCGGCGGTTCCGGTAGTCGCGGTAGCGCTGGGGGCATGCATGATTGAAAAACACCTGACCTTGTCGCGATCGTTGAAAGGTCCCGACAGCGCTTTTTCTCTGGAGCCGGAAGAATTCAACGCCATGGTGAAAGCGGTCCGGGTTGCCGAGAAGGCCCTCGGAGAAATTCACTTCGGCCCGACAGACTGCGAACGAAAAGGCCGTGTATTTCGACGTTCACTTTTTGTAGTAGAGCCCCTCAGGCAAGGAGACATTTTCAGCGCAGAGAATATTCGTTCCATTCGCCCCGGCCACGGCTTGCATACACGGCATTTGCCCCAGATTGTGGGTCGGCGGGCCTCCCGTGACATTGAACGCGGCACGCCGTTGAGCTGGGACCTGGTCGCCAAGCCATGAGGTCAATTCCCCGGATCTGGAAGGCTGCGCGCGCGGCCGCGCAGAAGACATACGCATGAAAGTGCTGCTGCTTGATCCCCGCGATCCGCTGCGAGGGAGTTACCTGGCCCATCGCTGGGATTTGATCGTTGATTTTGGCCGCTCTCCACTTTCTACGTACGAACACTGGTGCCGGCAAGCCCACTGTCGCGTCATGAGCTTCTTTGACTTGGCGGAAGAGATAGAGGATCTCTATCGCATCCGGGAGCTTCTACGGCTCGGCCAAGGAATTCTGGTGGACGAATGGGGCATTGACTGGTGGGATTTGCTTTCGGTTGAAGTCCAATCCAGTTTGCATGAACTTATCTTAGTCAACCGGTTGAGCGGGGAGCTGAGTTCAAACTGCCAGCTCTATGCCAGCCGTTCCGCGCCGCTTGCGTCGGGGCTGGCCGCGCGAATTGGAACAACATTGCTGGTATTGAACCCCGAATTGGAAGCCTTTCACAGAGTGCAGCACTACTACGAGGCTTTCTCCCGACTTGATTTTTCCAAAATCGCACAGGTGGCTGAAGACAAATTGGACGGGAGATACCGGGTTCGACGCCGGTTTTCACGGCGTCATCGCAGGTCTGGACCGGTGGTCTTGCTGCCCTCGGCGTATATTAACGTCTCCCGCACAGCCCTTGATTACGCGGCGTCTCTCCCTGATCGCAACTTCCTGATGGTATTCAGCCGGCGCAATGCGCGGCCGTCATCGCTGCCCAAGCATGTGGAACTGGCACCTTTGGCGGCTTACTCAGGCCCCGCAGATCTCCTTGAAATTGCCAGCCTGACTGAAGGGTGGCGCGCGCTGCAGCGTCAGTTAGTCGCCTCTTCTGAGGAATTTCGCATCGCGAGTAAGATTGCGATACTCAATCGCATTCCCGAACTCATAAGCTGGGGTCTGGTGATGCGCGATGCCTGGCTTCGAGTTTTTGACAGCACACAAATAGTGGGTTGCCTTAGCGCCGATGACAGCAACCCGGCCACGAACCTTCCCTTGCTTCTTGCCAAGCATCGCGGGATACCGGCGCTGGCTTGTCATCACGGAGCCTTGAACTATCAGGTGGCGTTGAAAAGCAATCATGCCGATTGCTACCTGGTCAAAAGCGAAATGGAAGAAGAATACGTAAGGCGCGTTGGCGGAGTGCAACCGGAGACCATTGTCTCAGCGCGCCCCGTCCGCCCCACGTCCGCGGCAGCGGATTTTTCCCGGCGCGATGCCAGGTGGCTGGTTTTCTTCACCGAGCCGTACCAGAATCTCTCATGGCGTGTGGACGAAATCTACGCGGAGCTGTTGCCGCGGCTGTATTCGCTCGCGCAGCAATGCAATTTGAATTTGGCGTTGAAGCTGCATCCTTTTGAGAGTGCGCGAGAGCGAAAGCGCACTGTCCCGCGGCACCTCGGCTCCAGGGCCAGGGACGTGAGGATTATCTCAGGGCCCTTGACTCCTGAATTTTGGTGCAACACGAGATTCGCCGTGACCGCACAATCCTCGGTTGCGCTGGAGTGCAGCGCGTTGGGCATTCCAGTCTTCCTGCTGGCGTGGCTGAGAGATCATTACTCCGGATACGTTGCCCAATACGCCCGTTTTGGCGTGGGCCACGTTCTACATTCTCCCGAACGGCTTTCCGAAATTCCTGCCATGCTCAAGGCCTACAGGCCGAGCCCGTCCACAAGTGCATCGTGGGAAGAGCATGCACCGGGTAAATTCGATCGCTTGCTCTTCGGAGGTCGCGCCTCCGCCATGGCAGGGCATGATCGGCAACCCGCGGAACTCTTGACATCATGAATGCTGATCCCTCAGGCGACAGGATTACGATTTTTACGCCGTCGAACGCGGATGAAGACAACACCAACCCGCAGAACCTGACGGTGAAGGAGATCGTAGCGCGGCTGCCCGCCGATCAATTTCAGGTAACTATGATCTGCGCGCGCAGGCCCGACCCGCGGCTTGCTGTCCGCAGCAACACGGAGTTAGTACGCTGGACTGAGCACGGGAACGCGTTCCGGTTGTTAGGGCGGTGCTTCTATCCGCAACCCGATGTTTACTTTTTTCCTCGCTGTGGCCCTCTCGATCGCGCCTTTTTTGACTTGCGGCGTTTTCTGCCGATGAAGACCGCGGTAGTCAGCTACATTGTCATGATGATGAACCAACACACGTCGGCGGGGATGGTCGGACGTTCGATTGCTGAATCCGACCTCGTCTGCGCAAATTCGTCGTTTGTCGCGGCCACGGTCGCTGAGCAGTGGGGTGTGAAATCGCAGGTCGTCTATGACGGCGTAGATCGCAGGTTTTTCTTCCCAGCGGAGCAAACCTTGGGATGGAGCAAAAATCCGGTTGTTTTCTACGCGGGATCATTCCAGCCACGCAAGCGTGTGGAACTGGTCATCGAGCAGGCGGCGCGATGGCCGGAGGTGCATTTTCGCCTCGCGGGCCAGGGCCCGAACCTGGACTTGTGCCGGAAATTGTGCGAAGCGAAAAACTGCCGTAACGTCACCTTTCTCGGCCACTTGACGCAGGCGCAGCTGGGGGGGGAAATGCGTCAAGCTGCAATCTTTCTCTTTCCCAGCGTTTTGGAGGGCCATCCCCAGGTTTTGCTGCAGGCCGCGGCCTGCGGTCTTCCTTGCCTCGCCATGGCTGTTTATTGTCCCGACTATGTGCTGAACGGGACGACCGGCTTCCTGGCAGAAAGCGACGGCGAACTGGAGGAGAAATTAGACCTGCTTATCCGGGATTCTCACCTGCGCCATTCCATGTCGAAGGCGGCAGCGGCTCATTCTTCAAAGTTCGATTGGGACAACATAGCGCGGCAATGGGCTTTGATTTTCAAGGAAGCGGTGGCCCGTCGCAAGGAGAGATCTCAATCGTGTCTCCAAGCCTCGTGATTCCGGCCCAGCCGGGGAGACTTCTTGAATCTTCATCGGCCTGTGGCTTGCAATGCCTCCGGCGAGTGGGAACCGCGTGTTAAAGCGAAATATTCTTTTGCGCTACGGAGGCTTTCTGTTCTCGGTGGGAGGGGCGCGCGTGGTCAGTGTCGTGATCAGCTCGCTCACGTTTCCCTATCTGGTGCGGCAACTCGGCGTCGAGATGTACGGACTGTGGAGCTACGTGGTCGCGATCGGAGCTTTTCTCGACTGCGTTGCCGATCCCGGACTGGCAGTATACGCGACCCAAAAAGTTGCGGCAGAGCGCAAAGATGCTTTCCGTCTTCTCCCCGACGTGCTGGCGTTGCGCTGTCTTTGTTCACTGCTGGCGATCGCAATTCTTCTGACGATTGCCTCCTTGGAAACGCGGCCGAAGATTCGCCATTTGATGCTTTTCTACGGCATTGGGCTATTCCTTACGAATCTGCTCGGGTCAGATTATCTCCTGGGCGCGCTGGAGATGTTTCACGCTCGCTCGTTGCTGGCGGTGATTCAGCAATCCGCCTGCGCTATCGGATTCTTTACGCTCGTGCGCTCCCCTGGCGACGTCTTGTGGCTTCCCGCTTGTGTGCTTGGAACATCAATTGTTACCGGGATTATTGGCTGGATCGTTCTGTGGCGCGCAGGTTATAAGATTTCCCCGGTTTTGCAGCCGGCTACGTGGAAAGCAATTCTGGTTCCCGGCAGTCATTATGCGGCGTCTTCGTTGATGTCAAGTTTCTACCACCGCACTGGACATGTTGTGGTGCGCTGGTTTCTCGGAGACCACGCGCTCGGCATCTATTCGGCCGCGGTTCGCTTTGTGGATTTACTGCGGAATTTTGTCATCGTGGTGCTGAACGTGTTGATGCCGAGAATGGCGCTCGAGGCCAAATCCGGCCCTCGGCTGCCTCAGTTGGCAAAATTTGCGGCGGGAATCATGGCCCTCATCAGTATCCCGTTTACCGCAGGAATGATCAGTACGGCCCATCTCATTGTGCCTTGGCTGCTGGGCCCAAAGTATGGGGAGAGCATCCCGCTCTTGCGATGGATGTCTTTTTATGTGATCACGGCTTCGGCAGCGTCCCTGCTGGCAGGGACAGTTCTGTACGCTATGGGCCGCCACCGCGCCTATCTTGTGTCGACGGGCAGCGGAGCAGCCACCGGTGTATTGCTCTATCTGGTTCTGACGCGGTTGTGGGGCTTGACAGGCGCGGGGCTGGCATTTGTGCTGGCAGAGGTGGTTGTGGCCTGCGTGGCGTACTGGCAGTTGCCACGGGAACTGCACGACTTCTGGAAAGTCCCGCCGATTAGGGTGGCGGTTTGCGCGGGCTTCTTGATGGTCGCCACCGTACGGCTGGTCGAGAGTTATACGTCGCAGGTCCTGGTCGTGGTGGCCGCCGGCGGGGTTGTCTACGTCACAGGTTGCGGGTGGTTCGTTCGCAGATGGCTGCTGCAAGAGTTGAACACAACGTAGTCGTTTCCACGCCTGGACGCGTGCCGCGCGCGCGTCGATTCTCTCCTCCGCTTTCGGTCGGAGTGCTCCTTTCCGGGCGCGAGCAGTTCATTCCCTACTATGGTGGCGCTCTGGCCCGCTGGACCTATGAGGTTTATAGCCGGCTGCAGGATGCAGTCCGCGTAACCGTGTTTGGATTTCCCATCAACCAACCACATACTTACCCTCTGCCGCACGAAACCACCGGGCACTGGCGGACCTGCCAGGTAGTGTCCTGTATTCCTTTGGCGCGGCGCTATGAGGAAAAGCTATGGCTGCGCGCTTTGTTTCCTCGCCTGCGCCATCGCGATGTTCTGCACATCCATAATCGTCCGCAATGGGTGCGAATTCTGCGGTCTTTTGGTTACCACGGAGCACTGGTGCTTCACTTGCAGAACAATCACCTCGGCCATTGGAGCGCACCGATGCTGGATGAACTGGCGCGTGACGTGGACCGCCTGGCGGTGTGCAGCCGCTTCCTGTTCGATACGTTTGCTCCCCGGTCACAAGCGCTTTGCGACAAGACCGAGATCATTTTCAACGGAGTGAACACAGCTTTGTTTTTTCCCCGCGAGGAGTTCCGCGAAGCCAAGACCATCCTGTTTGCGGGCCGCTTTGCCGCAGAAAAAGGAGTCCTGCAGCTGGTGCGAGCCTACAAGCGTGTTCTTAGGGTCCACGAGGATGCTCGCCTCGTCATCGCAGGCAGTTTTGGCTTTGGCAGAGACGAAGAGACTAGCTATGTTCAGCAAGTACGCGCGCTGGCGGATCGCATCACGAGAAATGGCAAGGGAGATATCCGGTTTACCGGATACCTTCACCATGACCAGGAGCTGCCGTCATGGTTTCAACGGGCGACGATTTTCTGTTGCCCATCGCTCTTTCCCGAACCGTTCGGATTAGTCAACGCGGAGGCGATGGCCTGTGCTACCCCGGTAGTTGGCGCGAATCGCGGCGGCATCCCGCAGGTGCTGGGAGACACGGGGCGGCTCGTGGATCCGGAGAATGCCGGGCAATTCGCCGGCACGGTGTCAGAGTTGCTATCCAACGCAGCGGAATGCCGGAGATTAGGGAGAGCCGCTTTGATACGGGCCCGGCAGTTCTTCGACTGGTCCGAAGTTTCCGAAGAATGGATCGCTTTTTTGCACCATCTCTCCTTACACCGGTCAACTTAAGCGCCGGCGAACCACGTCGGTTAAGGGCGGCTGGAAATACTCTGTAGCACCACATGCTAGAGTCGAATTTGTGACGGAGTCTGCTGGAGCTGTGCACGCGCGCGCGGTGGTTTGTCAACGATGAAGCCTGTCCTCCATCCATGCACATCTTGACGCTCACACCCTTCTACCCCATCGCTACGGACAATGGAGCAGGGTGTTTTGTCGCTGAACCGCTGGCGAAAACTGAACAGCTCGAGGTAAAGAACTCTGTCATCGTGGTTCAGCCTGTGTACTACCGGCGTGCATTTCCGTGCGCAGACGCTCCGCCCGCAAAATGGGTCAGATATCCCATGCTGCCGGGCGGGTTCGGTCTTGGGTCAGCGGGCCGCTTCCTTTATTCAATTCTGCTTGCGAGAGTTCGCCGCTTGCACCGATCGCATCCGGTTGACCTCATCCATGCCCATAGCGCGCTTCCGTGCGGACACGCCGCGTCGCTTCTGAAACGCGAGTTGGGGATACCATTCGTGGTCACAGTTCATGGACTGGACGCCTTTTTTACCAACCAGGTCAAGGGCCGGGCAGGGCAACAGTGTGAACGGGCCGCACATATGGTGTACGGCGCCGCGAGCCGAGTGGTTTGCATCAGTGAAAAAGTCCGCTGCGAGACCACAAGGTGCGCGACTCAACCTTTGAGCGCGGCTGTTATCTATAACGGCGCCGATGCGCAGTTGTTTCGCCCCTCTGACTCGAACGCTGGCGCCACTATCCTGAGTGTCGGAAACCTGATTCCATGCAAAGGCCACGAGCTCCTGTTGCGGGCAGTAGGGGAGTTTTGTTCCCGGTGGCCAGATCTGGTATGGGAAATCGTAGGCGACGGGCCTGAACGCTCCAGACTGCGTCATCTTGCGGGACAATTGGGAATCGCGCACAAAGTCCGCTTTCTCGGCCGCCAGAGCCGCGAAAAAGTCGCCGCAGCTATGCAACGCTGTACGATCTTTGCTTTGCCCAGCCGGTACGAGGGATTGGGCTGCGTCTATCTGGAAGCCATGAGCTCAGGGAAGCCCGTAATCGCCTGCCGCGGACAGAGCATTGAAGAGGTTATTCAGCACGGAGTTAACGGATGGCTGGTCGCTCCCGGCGATGTAAAGGCCTTAAGCGGCACGCTGGATATGCTGTTGCAAAGTTCCGCGCTCCGCGATGCCCTGGGCGGTGCAGCCCGCGAGACGATTTTACGCAGCCTCACGGTTGATCATCAGGCCCAAAACCTGGCAGCTCTCTACCGGGAGTGTGCGGCATGAGCTGCCGGTTAACGCTAATCACCGAGATCATTGCCCCTTATCGCATTCCGGTCTTCAATGCTCTGGCAGGCCTGGATGGAATCAAGCTGCACGTGGTTTTCCTGGCCGAAACGGATCCCGTACGGCGTCAGTGGCTGGTTTACAAAAATGAAATCAATTTTTCTTTTGAGGTGCTTCCTTCCTGGCGCTGCCGGGCTGGCAACAACAACGTTCTCTTCAACTGGGGGCTGAGCGCGGCGCTGAACCGCTCCTCGCCGGACGCGATCCTGTGCGGCGGCTACAACTACCCGGCGGCATGGAAAGCATTATCTTGGGCGCAGAGGAACCACGTCCCTTTTTTTCTCTGGGCAGAGAGCAACCTCCGAGACCTCCGCAGCGGTTTGAGATGGATAGAGTTGCTGAAGACGAATTTTCTGCGGCGCTGTGACGGGTTCGTGGTTCCGGGCAAATCCTCCTTCGATTATTTACGAGCCTACGGAATAAGAGAGGAAAGTATCTTTACCGCGCCGAATGCGGTTGACATTCGGTTCTTTGCCCGCAAGACGGCGCTGGTTTGCGCGAATGGTGGTGTGCGCGCCCAGTATCACTTACCAAAACAATTCTTTCTTTTCGTCGGAAGACTGGTCGCAGAAAAGGGAGTTTTCGATTTGCTGAAGGCCTACCAGGCTTTGCCAAGGAGCTTGAGGGAAAAAGTGGGATTGGTTTTTGTTGGCGACGGTCCCCAGCAAGCTGATCTCCGGCAGCTCGCGAAGAAGGCGGACCGCGGCACGGTTCAATTTGCCGGTTTTGTGCAGCGCGAGGAGTTACCGGTTTACTACGCATTGGCTGAGGCGCTGGTGTTTCCCACGCACTCTGATCCCTGGGGGTTGGTGGTGAATGAAGCCATGGCGTGCGGTTTGCCGGTGATTTGCAGCCGGGTCGCAGGCTGCGCTGAGGACCTGGTGCAGGACGATTGGAACGGCAGGCTCGTTTGCCCGGGCGACACCGGCAAGCTGACTGCAGCAATGCAGCAATTGAGCGGTGATGCTTCCCTCCGCTTACTCATGAGTGAGCGCGGCAGGCAGAAAATCGCAGCGTACTCGCCCGAGTCTTCTGCCGCGGGAATGGCTGCCGCGGTTTTGTCGCGCGGAAGGGCACCACATGCTTAGCGAACTGTCGTACACCTCGCGATCCAGGGCATTATCAATATCCGTAGCGACCACCGCCTGCTTGTTCGCTGCTTGCCTTGTCATAGTCCGTCCGGGTTACTTCAGCAATCCGGAACCCTTGGGCTGTCTCATTGCGCTCCAGATTTTTGTGGCCGCTCTGTGGAACTACCAGAAAGCTTGCCTGCCATTGCTGATGCTCGTGTTTCTGTGGGCTGGAATTGATTTGCCTTTAGCTGCAACCTGGACATCAGGAAGATGGCTGGTTCTGGGCATTGCCGCGATTGCGGGCATTTTTGTTTACACAAAAAGAAATTCCTACCAGTTTTCCGCGTTTGACGGCGTTGCCGGCGTTTGCATTCTCTCGGCGTTCCTTTCCGCCTATTCCTCGGCTTACCCGGACGTTGCAATTCTCAAGGCCGTCAGCCTGCTTATGCTGTTCCTCTACGGATGCTTTGGCGCCCGCGCCGCAGTCAAAGGCAGGGAAGAGCAATTCGTGGGGGGATTCCTGCTCGCCGGCGAGCTTTTGGTTTATGGAACGGCCATCTGTTACTTCATCCTGCACGCGGAGGCTCTGGGGAATCCAAACTCGCTGGGCGCGGTCATGGGAGTGGTGGCGGTACCAGCGATGTTGTGGGGAGTATTGATTAGCGGAGGCATATTGCGCCGCCGGCGTGCCATTGCCCTCGGCCTGTCGCTTCTTCTGTTATTCGGCAGCTACTCGCGGGCCGGAATTGTGGCTGCCGGAGTGTCTGCCTGTTTTCTGTGCCTAGGGTTGCGGCAGTATCGCGTCCTTGGGAAAGTAGTTGCCGCATCGTTGATTCTGGCCGCGATCGCCGCGAGTCTGGTGCCGCTATCCTCACGCCCCGCCGAATCCGCGGCTTCGGCGTTTCTTTACAAGGGCCACCGCGAGGAGGGGCTGATGGGCTCGCGCAAGTCGGTTTGGGACAGGACCCTTTCCGTTATTCGCGAGCATCCCTGGTTCGGCAGCGGATTCGGGACCAGAGCCGCGACGATCGAGGATCTTGGCGAGCATGGCGAGGCCTTTAAGTCTACGACCGAAACGACACGCGAGCACGGCAGCAGCTATCTCTCTATTTTTGAAGGGACTGGAATCCTGGGAGGGGCGCCATTTGCGGTTCTGGTTTACTTGATCCTTTTGAATCTGACGCGTGTGGCCCTGTGGATGAGGCGGAGGCGCGATGCCGCGGTTCCCGCGGTTTTATTTGCCGCGATTCTGATCGCTGGTCTGGCAAACGCTACCTTCGAGGACTGGCTCTTTGCCCCGGGGTATTATCTCTGCGTTCTGTTCTGGGTGTTCGCGTTTCTTTTAGTGCAGTTCCGTCCGACCTGCTTGCCGCAAGAGTCCCACAATCACATGGCAATCCAAACATGGCCCGCCAGGCTGGGCGCGGCGGTGGAAGCCAGATGATTCATCTGTTCCTGAATTGTTCTGCGGCCACCGCGGGCGGCGGCTTGACCTACGCCCGAAACGTCGTTCCTCGACTCTCTGGCCGCAGCGGGGTGCGAAGCACGATAGTAGCGAGCCCAACGTTGCGTGAGGAGATCGGCGAGTGGCCCAACGTCAGTTGGATAAGCCTGGACGCAACCTCCAGCCCTCTGCGCCGGTTGTGGCAGGAACAAACGGCGCTGCCGAAACTCATTAAAGAATCAGCCGCCGATGTCTTGATCTCGGCAGGCAACTTTGCGCTGCGGAAATCTCCCGTGCCGCAGATTCTTCTATCAGGGAATTCGCTTTATACCTCATCCGATTTCAGACACGATCTTCGTTCTCGCGGCGAATACCGTCTTTTGCTTGATACCTGCCTGAAAGGGTTCGGAGCGCGCTGTTCGGTGGCTTGGGCAGACTGCACGGTTGCCCCGTCGCATGCGTTCGCTAAAGATCTCGAGCGATGGACGAATCGCCCGGTGACTTCGATTTACCACGGTTTCAATCGCGATCTGTTTTTTCGCAATGGCAATCCTTTGCCCCTGGACCTGGAGCAGAAGTTCGTAGTTCCACCGGACACTTTGCGCCTCCTGTTGGTCAGCCATTACAACTACTACCGGAACTTCGAGACTCTGATCCGCGCGCTCCCTCTCATCAACGAACAACTGCAGCGCCCCGTCAAGCTGTTTCTGACTTGCAAGCTGGATTCAAGGCAAAACCCTGGGTCGTATCGCGCTGAACCCGCGGCGGCGCTGGTTCGAGAATTAGGGGTTGGCGATCGCATGGTCGAGTTAGGCGCTGTCCCTTATGACCTGCTTCACCGTGTCTACCGCTCATGCGATATTTACGTAACCGCCGCGTACGCAGAAACTTTTGCTCATCCCCTGGTCGAGGCCATGGCCTGCGGGTTGCCTGTGGTGGCCTCGGATCTTGCAGTGCACGGCGAGATCTGCGGCGACGCAGCAGTCTATTTCGACCGCTTCTCACCGTGGAACCTGGCGACCCAGGTCCTGCGAGTCGCGAACTCGCCTGCTCTTGCGAGCCGCATGAAAGAAGCAGGCAGAAGAAGAGCACTGGCTTTTTCCTGGGACCAGCATCTGGATCAACTCATCGCGCTGGCCAACCACGTTTTCGCTGCAAAACGCGCGACCAATGATTGCCCGGGTGAATATGTTTCAGCAATAGCCACGCCGCGTTAATTCTTCCGTTGGGAAAGGCCACACTTTATACTCGGCTGGAAACATCCGAAGCCTGCTTGCTCCATCAACGTTCCAAAGATATTTGCTATCTCGCGATCGCGAAGGCGACGTTCCCCAACCACTGGGCGCGTCGCTGCATTGACTCGGTTTCACTGAAACGAGAAGCGCGCAATCTGCACCTTGGGTGCGGCAAACGATACTTGCCTGGTTTCGTGAACATTGACGCTAATCCTTTTCATAAAATCGACATCTGGCTGGACGTCCGCCGCGGCCTTCCTTTTGCCACCGGATCGGTGGATTCGATTTACACGACCCACGTGGCGGAGCATTTTTATCCCGACGAACTAAACAGGTTGCTTGACGAATGCGCCCGAGTGCTCAAGCCCGGAGCAGGGTTGCGCCTGATCGTTCCTAGCCTGCACAGCGCGATTCTCGCCTACCAGCAGCAACGCTCCGACTGGTTCGAAGACCGGTTTCCACGGCATTTCGATTCTCTGGGAGGGCGCTTCTCGAACTTTTTGTTCTGTGATGGGCAGCACCGCACGGCATTCGATTTCAGTTATTTTGCCGAGATCCTGCACAAGGCTGGCTTCCGGGAAGTGGAACAATCGGCCGAGGGCACGAGCCGCCTTTATGCAGAACGCGTTCCGCCGTTCCAGCCCGAAGATGACCGCGTTCTGCCGCATTCGCTTTACGTGGAAGCTTTCAGGTAGCGGCATTCCGAGCGGGCTGTTCCTCATCCGTAATTAGCGGAGAAGAATCTTAACGGTAGTATGTTGCCAATGCAGACTTGCACCGCGGAAAAACTGGAAAAGCAGGGCGAACTGGTCTGGATGGCCGGCGCTGAGAAGCTTCCAGTCAGCGTAATCGTCCCGGCCCGCAATGAGGCTCGAAATTTGCCATGCTGCCTCCAATCTCTGCGGAACGTAGCGGAAAGTTTTGTAGTTGATTCATTCAGCACGGATGGAACGGCGGATATCGCGAGATCATTCGGGGCGAAAGTTGTTAAGTTCGGCTATCAGGGTGGCCGGCCGAAAAAACGCCAGTGGGCGCTCGACACGCTTGCGTTCTCTTGCGACTGGATTCTGTTGATTGACGCCGATGAAGCACTTACACCTGAACTCGAAACAGAAATCGGCCATGCGGTCCAGGATTCTGAGATTGACGGTTACTATGTCAAGCTCCAAATGCACTTCCTGGGCCGCGTTTTGCGCCACGGCGGAGCCAGCTTCTATAAACTCGCCCTATTCCGGCGTGGCAAGGGGCGTTTTGAGTGCCGGCTGCCAGAGCAGGACGCTTCCATGTGCGACATGGAGGTGCACGAGCACGTAGTAGTGTCGGGCAGAACCGGAACCCTCGCCCATCCGCTCATCCATCGCAACGTTGAATCGCTTTCCCGCTACGTGGTCAAGCACGACCAGTATTCGAACTGGGAAGCCCAGGTGTTGAGCACCCCTGACCAGGGTCGCTTTGAGCTGCGCCCCTCGCTGTTTGGAGCCCAGGCGCAGCGTCGTCGATGGCTCAAGAAAAAGTTTTTCAAAATTCCTGGCTCGCCGGTTTTGCTCTTTTTGTATCGCTATCTTTTTCGTTTGGGATTTCTCGATGGCGTTCCGGGGCTGATTTATTGCAGCTTTCAGGCTGTCCAGATGTTTCATACCAAAGCGAAGATCTACGAACTCAGACGCTAGTTTCTTTCCCGAATGCTGATTCTTGGCCTGAACACATTTCATGCCGACGCATCTGCTGCCTTGGTGCAGGACGGCGAGGTCGTCTTCGCTATCGCTGAAGAACGACTGAACCGCATCAAGCATTACGCCGGGTTTCCTGTACTCGCAATCAAAGCGTGTTTGGAGCACGTGGGCGCAAAGATCGCCGATGTTGATCATGTCGCGATTGGCCATGACCCCGCCGCCAACCGCTTGCAGAAGTTTCGGTACGCGCTGGCCCACCCTGCAGGATTGGGCAATTTCCTTCGGATTCGGCAACGGAAAGAAATCCTACGCGATGTCAAGTCCCTGATAGCGACTCCGTTAGATACAGACTCTGCCACGCTGCGTTTTGAGCCGCATCATGTCGAACACCACGTCGCCCATATTGCCAGCGCTTATTACTGTTCGCCTTGGGACAAAGCCGCGGGATTTAGCTACGACGGCTCAGGCGATTTCGTTTCCTCCATGATGGCCCGCTGCCAAGGGAACGAAATCAAAGTCCTGGATCGCGTCTTCCTGCCGGATTCGCTCGGCAGCTTCTACACCATGATTTGCGAGTTTATTGGGTATGGCCAATATGGAGACGAAGGGAAGGTCATGGGATTGGCGCCGTACGGGACGGCCGCGTACTGCGATAAAGTCCGGCAAATCATTGGTTCGAACGGCAAACCGTTACAGCTTGACCTGGCTTACTTCAAGCCTTTGGGCAGCAACGCCGGCATGCAAATCAAGGCGGCCGGCACGGTGAATCTGGCGCGGCATTTTTCTGACCGCATGTGCCGCGCTTTCGGTGAGCCGCGCGAACCCCACGCGGAAATCACGCAGCGCGACATGGACCTCGCATTCGCCATGCAAAAACGGTTCGAAGAAATTTACTTCCGGTTTCTAAACTCATTGCATCAGTCTGTGCCCCAAGAAAAGCTTGCCCTTGCCGGCGGTTGTGCGCTGAACAGCGTCGCCAACGGAAAGATCTTCGAGCATACGCCGTTCCAAAGTAGTTGGATTCAGCCGGCAGCGGGAGATGAAGGGCTAGCCATTGGCGCGGCCCTGTATGTTTGGCATTCGGGGCTGAAACATCCGCGCGAACATTGCATGAAGAACACCTATCTGGGGCCGGAGTTTTCTGATCACGAAATCGAAGCGGCTCTGAACGAGGCCCGCATGCGTTATCGCAAACTGGAGCGGCAGGCGTTATTGAACGAAGTTGCGGGCAAAATCGCGCAGGGAAATGTCGTCGGATGGTTCCAGGGCCGCATGGAGTGGGGACCGCGGGCGCTCGGCAACCGCTCGATTCTCGCTCATCCGGGATTGCCTGACATGAAGCGAGTTTTGAATGCCCGTATCAAACACCGCGAGTGGTTTCGTCCTTTTGCGCCTTCGATTCTTACCGAGCGGCAGCATGAGTACTTCGAAAACAGCCACCCTTCGCCGTTCATGACTTATGTCTACAAAATTCGTCCCGAGAAGCGTGAGCAGCTTTGTGCCGTGAATCATGTGGACAATACCGGCAGGCTGCAAACCGTCAGCCGCGAAGAAAACCCGCTTTACTACGATTTGATCAACGCGTTCGAACGCAAGACCGGGATTCCTGTTTTGCTGAACACCAGCTTCAATGAGAATGAACCAATCGTGTGCGCTCCGCAGGAAGCGATTGATTGCTTCAAGCGGACTCGCATGGATGTGCTGGCGATAGGGCCTTATCTGGCGCTGAAAGCGGAGAACTGACATGGCGGCTCCAGCCGTAGCTCGCAAGTTGGGCCACGAGTTAGAGCTGGTAACATTCGCGTCTTTCAAGGCATTCAGGGCCTTGGCCTGGGATGGCGATGTACTCTATGCCTCGCGCGGGTACGAGCTCTATCGAACTCAAATCAACTCGGATGCCAGTGCCGTCAAGTGGCAGTTCATAGCGGTTTACCATGCCGGCTTGCCGAGAAATTTGACTTCTCAATTCCGGTTGACGTCGCGCTTGTTCCGCGATGGCTTTCACGCCCTGGCAGTGCTTCCCTCCGGAGATCTGGTGGGTGCGGTGCCGCGCGCCATCGTTACTCTTGCGCCAGGTGACAAGCAGTTTCGGGTTTCGCACCGAATCGGGCGTGGGACTCGTCCATTGCACATTGCAACGAGTCACGCAGGGCACCTGTTCTGGGGGGAATATTTCGACAATCCGAACCGTGATGAGGCGCACATCTACGGCTCGTCGGACCGCGGCCTCACGTGGAATGTCGTGTTCACCTTTCCCAGGGGAAAAGTCCGCCACATCCACAACATCGTGTATGACGAGTGGGGAAAATGTTTCTGGGTCTTGACTGGAGATGAAGGCCGCGAATGCCAGATTCTGCGCGCCTCTGCTGACTTTAGATCGCTTGACGTAGTGTTGTCTGGTGGCCAGCAGACCCGTTCTGCGGCGCTCGTGCCGGCCGCGCATGGTGTGTATTTTTCTTCAGACACGCCGAGCGAAACCAACCATGTTTATTCTCTCGACCACCGCGGAAATCTCAGCGTCGTTGCTGACTTACCCAGTTCTTCTAGCTACGGATGCCGCGTCGGAGACGCCGTCTTCTTTTCGACCATGGCTGAGCCCAGCCGAATCAATGCCGAGAACGACGTCAGCCTTTTTGGCGGGCTCGAAGGCCGCGACTGGCAACAGCTTCGTCATTGGAAGAAAGACCATTGGCCTATGGGCTTGTTTCAGTATGGAAATGCCTTTCTTCCTGATGGCAACAACGCGACGCATGTGCTCGCCGTTACAACCGTCGCAGTGAAAGATCGCGACTGCGAGCTGACCCTGTTGTCACTGCCCTGCTGAGACTCTTTCTGGTTATCGGTCCGTAGATCATCCGATGCTATATTCCGAATCAAAAGCTTATGTCCCTGTTCCATCACCTGCAATATTACCGTCGCGTGTTTGACGCCTACCTGATGGGGGGCCGTAGCCAACTCAGCTTTTGGCACGATGAGCCGGCAATCAATTCTGCCGCATCTCTCCATGAACTCACCGAGTATCACATGGACTTTTCCCGCAAAGCGGACTATGCCGGTGTCCACGATTCAGCCGGAATGCCCTTACTCGACTACCGCGGCTGCGTCGGCTTGCAATACAACCCCATTGCCATCGCTCAGTGGGGGTTGGGAAATTACAACCTTTTTCGCCGCGCGGGAACCTCAGAGCGAAAAGAGAAATTTCTTGCCGCCAGTAACTGGCTGGTCGCTCATCTCGAACAAAATTCTTTCGGTGTGTGGGTATGGAACCATCATTTTGACTGGGAATACCGCACACTTCTGAGCGCGCCCTGGTATTCGGCACTGGCTCAGGGGCAGGGAATTTCCCTGCTGGTCCGAACCTACTGGGAAACTCGGCGCAACGAATACATGAATGCCGCGGAGCGAGCGTTCACAAGTTTTCTGAAACCGGTGAACGAAGGCGGAGTTTCAGTTACGGATGAACAAGGAAATCTCTGGTTTGAGGAGTATGTTGTTTCCCCTCCTACTCACATTCTCAACGGATTCGTCTGGGCCGCATGGGGTGTTTACGATTATTTTCTGGCCACGAAGAGTGAAACTGCGCAACGATTGTTCTCCCAGGCGTTACAAACTTTAAGAGCAAATCTTCACCGTTACGATCTTGGATTCTGGTCATTGTATGAGCAATCAGGCACCCTACTGCCCATGCTGGCCAGCCCTTTTTACCATCGGCTCCACATTGTGCAATTGCGAGTGTTGTACCGCTTGACCCGGGATGACCTATTCGCCGACTACGCCGACCGCTGGGAGTCATACGCTCGCAGCCGCGTCAAGCGCAGCCGCGCTCTCATTGGCAAGAGCGCGTTCAAGCTTTGTTATTACTGAAAAACCGCGTGAAGATTCTTTACCTATCACAGTACTTTCCGCCGGAAATGGGCGCGCCCGCCGCCCGCGTCGCAGAGTTATCGCGGCATTGGGCGAAGGCGGGGCACGATGTCACGGTCCTCACGGGGTTCCCTAATCATCCGACAGGAATCGTGCCGCCGGGGTACCGCAAGCGGCTGTGGCGCGGCCTTCAGCGCGAAAACAAAGATGGCGTGAATGTCCTGCGCACCTGGCTGCTGCCGTTTCCGAATCGCAAAGCGCATGAACGGATGTTGAACTACGGTTCTTTTTTCTTTTCGTCTGCCACAACGGGGCTTCGGTTACCCAAGCCCGATGTTGTGATCGCCACTTCTCCGCAGCTTTTAGTCGGATTGTCCGGAAGGTGGCTGGCGTGGATGAAATGCGTTCCATTCGTATTCGAGGTCCGTGATCTCTGGCCGGAATCACTTTCAGCAGTCGGCATGGGCACGGAAGGTTCGCCACTACTTCGCAGTTTGAAGGCGATTGCAGATTTCTTATATAGGACCGCAGATCTGGTGGTAGTGGTTACGCCGGCGCAGAAAGACTATCTGATTGAGCGCAAGGGCCTGCCATCCGACCGGATCGCCGTTATCACAAACGGGGTCGAGGCAGAACGTTTCGACCCGGGCAAAGTGGACGTGGACCTCCGCCGGAGGCTGGGCGCGCAAGAGAAATTCATTGTTTCTTATATCGGAACCTTAGGAATGGCACATGGTCTTGAAACCGTTCTGGAGGCGGCTGCGCGGCTGCAGCATAGTTTTCCGGACCTGCTTTTTTTGCTGATCGGCGACGGCGCAGAGAAAGACGCGATCGCAGCCTCGGTTTGCGCGCGTGGTCTAAACAACGTGCGCCTGATTGGGGAACGGCCCCGCGAAGAGGTCCCTGTCTGGATCTGCGCATCGGATGTGTGTCTGGTGCTGCTGCGCAAGACTGAGCTTTTCAAGACCGTGATTCCGAGCAAGCTGTTGGAGTTCATGTCCTGCGCTCGTCCCGTGATTCTGGCAGTAGACGGCCAAGCGCGACAGATCGTGGAAGAAGCAGGAGCCGGACTTTTTGTTGAACCTGGGAACTCGAGTGCTCTCGCCAATACCATCGCCCGGTTTGCCGGTGACCCCGGGTTGCGGCAAGTCTGCAGCGTCAATGGCCGGCGTCATGTTGTGCAGCATTACCTGCGCTCGCAAACGGCCGAGGCCTACCTCGACCTTCTGGCTCACGTTTGCCGGCACGAAGAGGCTCGGCTCGGCCCATGGGAAAGGTCAGCTACTGTATGGCGATAATGCTGACCGCGGTGGCAGCTTGAATCGCGGCTTCCACGGAGTGTCCCGCGAGTGCCTTGGCGGCGCTTGTGGGAACGAACAGAATATCGTCCGCCTGCATGGGAAGGTCCGGAGCTTTGGCTTCGAGGATTTGCTTCAAGCGCAAGGGAGTCTCGGTCATGCCCTCCGGACTTTTGCGGATGATCCTGGCGCCTCCCAGCTTTGCAGTTTTGCCGGTCCCGCCCGCTAGAGCGATAGCTTGAAGGACGGTCAGGCGGCCGCTGTCCATGAGGAATCCGCTTGGCCGGCCGACGTCCCCCACAACGTACACGACGTCGGCTTTGCGCACGATGATGGTATCGCCGGGAAGCACCGGTATATTACTGGCTGGAGTGTCCGCCAAGTTGCGTGACAGGGGAACGGTTGTAGAGCCGTCAGCCTGATCGCGATGGGTAATGGTAACGCTCCGGCCGGCTTTCTCCGTGAGTCCTCCCGCAGCTGAGATCAGGTCAAATAGTCTTTTTCCTTCGGCCACCGGATAAATCCCCGGCCGGGCAACTTCACCCATCATGCTCGCGCCCTGCGACACGGACTCATCTACAAACACCGATACGTGAGGTTCCTTGACGAAGCCACCATCGGCAAGAAGTTTTTGAATGACCGCTCCCGCCTCTTCGGCGCTCAGCCCGGCGACGTGAACGTAGTTGATTAGAGGCAAGTAAAGATCGCCCGAGCTGCTGACGCGGCACTTGGCGCTTAGCTCAGGAACGTTGTACACGCTGACCTCGACCAGGTCTCCGGGGCCCAATTGAAAAGAGGGGGAATCAGTCTTTACGGCGCCGTCGTCCGGGGAGCTGGTTGTTCGCTGATTTGCCGAGCGCTCCGAGCTGAGAGGAGAAAGAGTGGCACTCTGACTCCCCCCGGCGAGACTACGGCATGTTCCGAGGAGCAACACCCAAACAACGTATTTCGAGACGAAAAGTCGGCCTCGCAAGATTGCCATTCTGACGGAGTCTAGCACGAGGTGAATGGCATCGTAATGTCTGCTTGCGGCACGTCTACAGTTCGCAAACAGCAGCGGCAACAGCGAAAAGTGTGCGTGGTCATCCTTTCCGAGTACCAAGATAGAGAATAGCGGAATCGAAGGCCACAGGTTAGAATTCCAAAAATTGGACAGAGATTCGCCACGTCCAGTTTTGAGACATTGGGATACGTAGTCAAGACCCAGATTTGGAAGTGCCAGAAATAGGGTAAAGGCAAAGCTCTGATCAGGAGGAGCAGGAACTAGTTTGGCCTATTTCTATCCTGCAATCTTCGCCGTTTCACTTTTGCTTGCGTGGGTATTGACCAGATTTGTGCGCGACTTCGCTACCGCGCACGGTTGGGTCGCAGCACCGGCGCTGGAGCGTCATCTTCATCGGGTGGCTCTTCCACGGTTGGGCGGTATCGCCGTGTTTCTCGCTTTCCACATGAGTTTTGCCGGAGCCTGGCTTGCGGGGAGATTTCTTCCCCAACTCGCGCTCGCAGTTCCAAGCAAGACAATCCTCACTATCCTACTGTCCAGTCTTCTGATATTTATCCTCGGCGCATACGACGACGTACATCCGGTCGGGCCGTACGTGAAGCTTGCAGTGCAAGCCGGGGCCGGCATTATCCTGTTCGCGGGAGGACTGCGCATTCTGAACATTCCACGGCTTTTCGGACAGTACCACGTCCCCTGGTTCGCCGGACTGCCATTGACTGTGATCTGGGTGCTCGGCATTACCAACGCTTTCAATCTGATCGACGGTCTTGATGGACTGGCTGCCGGTTGCGCGCTATTCTCGACGCTGGCGGTTTTCACCGTTGCCCTGGTTTGTCACTCATCACTGGTCTCGCTGATGTCACTGGCGCTCGGCGGAGCGATCCTGGGTTTTCTGCGTTTCAACTTCAACCCGGCGACCATCTTCCTGGGTGATTGCGGCAGCCTTTTCATCGGCTTCATTTTGAGTGTACTGGCCCTGCAAGGCGCCCAGAAAGCGCCGACGGTCATCTCGTTGGCAGTCCCGGCAGTTGCTTTTGGGTTGCCCATTCTCGATACTGTATTGTGCATTTTCCGGCGCCTTATCAGCGGGCATCCGCTATTCACCGGAGACCGGGAGCACATCCATCACAAGCTGCTCCGGCGCGGGCTGTCGCACCGCCAGGTTGTGATTACCCTTTACGGCATATCCGCCACCTTTGCCGCACTCAGTCTGTTCTTGCTCTGGCCAACATCCAGATTCGCAGGTTTGGTGTTAACTGCCACCGTTGCTGGAATTTGGATGGGAGTTCAACATCTCGGATATCTGGAATTCGGCGAGCTGAGTAGAGTTGCGCAGCGCGCCCATGAGCGGCGCCAAGTTCTTGTCAACAACCTGGCGATTCGGCGCGCAATCGAAGAGCTGAAAAGCGCGCGAGATTACGGACGCCTGTGTTCCATTCTGGCGGCGGCCGTCAACACAAGTGATTTTGACGGATTCGACCTGTATTTATACTGGCCGGGCGGAGAAATTCCGCGCAGCGCCGGTTTGCAACTGATTTCGCAAAGCAGCGAGGATTGCCTCCTGCGCTGGAACAGGCCGGGCGCGGATTTCGGCCCCAAGCTCACCACGGCATGGAGCTTGAAACTGGATCTGGTCACCAGCCGCGAGAGGCGATGGGGCTCGATGACCATCTATCGCGTGCACACCGGACGGGGCCTGCAATTGGACATCAATCTTCTGACTTCCATTTTTCCGGCCGTTTTGGCGGAGGCGTTGGAGCGTTCTCTAATCGGTGATGCCATAGTACTGCCAAAACCCGAGCCGACACCTGAGTGGGCCGCGGTCCAGGCGGGATAACACGATTCGTTCCACGAGAAGTTTGTTTCTTTTCAGCGCCGGAATTCGTCCATAGTTCTTCAAAATTTTATCCACAGATGCGAACCAGATGTGCCACTTTCTGACCTCACGGCTGCCGTATACTTTTCCTTTTCGCGCAAGAGGAGAAGATGGCTGAAAAGCTGACGCACCAGGACATCAACTTCATCGAGTTACAGACTGCGGTCTTCTGTGTCGAGTGCGAGTTGATCAGCAGGAACAACACACCGTATTGCTTTGCTTGCGGAAGCCGGGCGGTTTTGAGCCTCTCGCGCATTCTGGGAGGAACGCTGCGCGGACAACAAACGGCGCACCTCATCGCCGATGCCGAGCTCGACCGTCTGGTCCGGGAGTTGCTCGAGACAGTTCCGGCATCACTCTCAAGCCAGGACAACCGGGCGCCAGCTTCCTTCGCTGCGCTGGCGCCCTCTCGGCACCATGCGCGCGAGCTTGGGGCGGGCGGAGGTCACACGAAGGTTGTGCCGTGTCTTGAGATTCATCCTAGTCAACTTGATCTCGAGCCGGCGATCAGTGTGATCGCCGAGCGCGCCCAATCTCTGACTGGCGCGACCGGCGCCGCCATCGCGCTGCGTCATGGCGACGAGATGGTGTGCCGCGCCCGCACAGGAAGAACTGCGCCCGATTTGGGTGTGCGTCTGCAAACCGACTCCGGTATTTCGGCGGACTGCGTTCGCACCGGCGAGGTCATGGTGTGCCACGATGCGGAAAGAAATCCCCGGGTTGACCTTTCCACCTGCCGCCGTCTGGGAGTGCGCTCGATTTTGGCTGCCCCCCTGCGCCATTTCAGGCGAACTCTAGGAGTATTCGAGGTCCTTTCTTCTTCTCCTCATGCCTTCGACGGGCGGGATGTGGCCACGATGCAGCTGCTCTCCGGCATGATGGTGGCCGCGATGTCGCGCTTGTCTGCCATGCAGCCTAAGGCGCGAGCGTCGGCCTAAGTTCATTCGCATTACGCTGGCGCCGATCAGAAAATTCTCACCCTGTTTTTCGCAGAATCAGCGCTGAGTTTTTCGATCCGAATCCCACGCAATTGCAGATGGCATGTTCGATCTTGACCGCGCGATTCGGCTCCGGCACATAATCCAGGTCACACTCCGCGTCGGCAAGGTCGAGATTGATGGTAGGAGGGATCTTCCGGTGCTCCATGGCGACCAGGGTTGCGGCCAGACTGGCGGATCCGCACGCCCCCTGGGTATGTCCGATCTGGGATTTCAGCGCCGACATGGGAATCTTTCTTGCCTGCTCACCCAACGCAAGTTTGAGCGCCCGGGTTTCCACACGGTCATTCATCTCGGTGGAAGTGCCATGCAGGTTGATGTACTGAACGTCCTCAGGCGCGAGCCGGGCTTCTTCAAGCGCTAAGGTAATCGCGCGAGCGGGCTCTTCTGGTGAATCGCTCATCCGCACACGATGGAACGCTTCGCAGGTGGATCCGTAACCTACGATTTCGGCATAGATGCGGGCGCCGCGAGCGCGGGCGTGATCGTAGTCTTCGAGGATGAACATCCACGATCCTTCAGCAAGCACGAAACCGTCACGATCTGCAGAAAACGGGCGCGAGGCACGTTCGGGGGCGTGGTTCCACGACTGGGTGAGCGCGCGCAAGAGCGTATAGCCCTTGATAATGCCGGGAGTGATTGGCGAATCCACCCCCCCGGCAAGAAATAAAGGTTGCACCCCGGCCTGAATGTGCTGGTAAGCGTAGCCGATGGCGTCGGTCGAGGAAGTGCATCCTGCTGTCACGACGTGGCTGTAGCCGCGAAAGCCGAAGCGCATGCTGATTTCGCTGGGGATGGTACCCATGGTCCCGCTGGGAATGCAGAAAATACTCACTTGCTTTACATGACCCGAATGCCACAAGCGGTACTGTTCTTCGGAAAATTCCTGCGCGCCGCCGCCGGTTCCCAAAAGCACGCCGATCTCGCGTTTTTCGTCCATTGACATCGAGGCTGGGTCAAGCCCCGCATCTTTGATCGCCTCGGTCGAAGCCGCGATCGCGAGCGGCACAACCCGGGAGACGTGCTTGCGTTCGCGCGCATCAACACAGGCGAGTTCGTCAAACTCCGGAATTTCGCCGGCGATGTGCACGGGCAATGCAGAGGGATCAAAACGCGAGATGCGCTTGACTCCGGATTTTCCGGCCAGAATCGCCCGGCAAAACGCCTCTTTGCCGATGCCATTCGGGCTGACCACGCCCATGCCGGTAATGACCACGCGAGGAAGCATGTCGTTGCTCAGATGCTGCGGTCTCTCAGGATGTCACAGCAGCGTGGGATAATCAAAACCGGATGCCTTTGGGACTCTATATTTCCGTGCCCTTCTGCCGCACCAAGTGCAGCTACTGCAATTTTGCCTCAGAGGTATTTTCGCGGGCGCTTTTCCAAAACTATGTCGATCATGTATGCGGCGCCATCGAAAATGCGCAAAGAACTGCTGAAGCAATGGGCGCGCGATTTGATACGCGCGTGGACTCCATCTATTTCGGCGGCGGAACCCCGACCTTATTGGATATAGCGCAACTGGAGCGGATATTTGTCACTATTTCGCAAAATTTCGAAATATTGCCTACTGCGGAGGTCACGGTTGAATGTGCGCCCGGAACGCTCACTCCCGCGCTGACCGAAAACCTCGCGCGTTGGGGCGTGAACCGGGTCAGTCTGGGCGTGCAGTCGTTTGTGGATGCCGAAGCGGCGGCGGTTGGGCGCCAGCATAGCCGATCGATTGTGCTGGAAGATATTGAGCGGTTGCGCGTTTCCGGGATAGAAAACGTCAATATTGACCTGATCGCCGGATTGCCGCACCAAACCAGTGAAAGCTGGAAGCGTTCTTTGGATGAGGTCATCGCTACCCACGTGCGGCATGTCAGCGTCTATATGCTCGAAGTGGATGAAGATTCGCGGCTGGGAAGGGAACTGATCGCAGGCGGCACAAAGTACCATGCGCACTTCGTACCAGATGAGGATTTGATCGCCGATTTTTACGAGACGGCGTGTGGGACGCTGGAAGAGGCCGGCATCCATCAGTATGAAATCTCCAATTTCACCCGCGCAGGATTTGAATCAAGCCACAACCTGAAATATTGGACCCGCCAGCCATACTGGGGTTTCGGGGTGGATGCGCATTCCATGCTGCGATCAGCAGATCCAGCGTTCGAAGCGGTCCGGTTTTCTGCTGCTGATTCGCTGGAACGGTACATGCAAGCCGGTGAAGTCAGTAAAAGTTTCATTTCTGCTCACTCAGCCCTTGAAGAGGAGTTTTTCCTGGGACTTCGTCTCAACCGGGGAGTCAGTGTGCTCGCGCTCAAAGAGAAGTTCGGGAAAGCCGAAGTCGAAGACTTCTCGGAAGTGATCGAACAATCCGTAGCGGACGGATCCATCGAAAGCCACGGGAATACAATCCGCCTTACGCCAAGGGGAAGGCTGTTGTCAAACGAAGTATTTGCACGGTTTATTTCAGTGAGAAGTGAGACTGCGACTCCATTACCAGGAGATTAGGACATGAGCGTTCAGGCCAAGCCGCAAGTGAATGTGAAGCAAGCAGTGCCGTTCTTTGTGGTGTCGGACATACAGGCCTCGCTTCGTTTTTATGTGGATGGGCTCGGTTTCGAGATGAAAAACAAATGGATTGACGATGGCAAGCTGCGCTGGTGCTGGCTCGAACTCGGCCAAGCTGCGCTTATGTTGCAGGAGTTCCGCAAGGAGGGCCACGATTCGTGGTTGCCGAGCGGGAAAGTCGGCGAGGGAGTCTCAATTTGCTTCATGTGCGAGGACGCATTGGCGATTTACCGCGAAATCACAAGCCGGGGATTCAATCGAAGAGGCCTTTTGTTGGCAACCGGCTTTGGGTGACATCTGTAGACGATCCTGACGGCTACAAGCTGTGTTTCGAAAGCCCGACAGACGAACCGGAAGAGACTGAGTACAAGAAGCCGGGAGAACCGGAGTGACCGTGAGGCCTGCCGCGACGGATACTGCGATTCGATCGGCGAGTATACGCCGATTTCGAGCGAGTCGGCCCGCGAGTACTTTGAGCAGATGATCGCGAACATCCGCGACCCGAAGGGCTATGCAGTGTGGATGGTTCCCGTCGTGAGCGCCAGAGTGCCGTCGAGATAATTAGGAGTTCCTCCCACGGTAGCGGGTCAGTCTGAACTTGTCATCCTGAGCAAGCGTCTTTTGCGCAGCGAAGGATCTGGGCGAGCCGCGCGAAGCGCCGCGCTTTCTGCGGCGCCCTGTCGCGCGTCTGGCTCGCTTCCTCTTTCAATTTCAAACTGACCCACCAGCCTTCCCACGGGTAACTTTCCCTCTTTTCTCCCCTGTGTTCTAATCAAATGTTTTGCATCTGATCAGTTTTGGGTTGCGCGCTGGTCGGCTCTCGTACAGTCCGGAGGGAACTTGGATTTCTTATTAAACGAAGAACAGCTTCACTTGAAAAAGAGCGTGCGCCAGTTCGCCGAGCGCGAGATCGCCCCCAACGTCATGAAATGGGACGAAGCCGGCGAATTCCCTCTGGCCACGATCAAAGAACTGGGCAAGCTCGGGCTGCTCGGAACGGTTTTTCCTGCCGAGTATGGCGGTGCCGGCATGGGCTACGTCGAATACGTCACCGCGATTGAGGAACTTTCGCGCGTGGATGGGTCAGTCGGCATCATCGTCGCGGCGCATACGTCGCTGTGTTCGAACCATATTTTTCTGGCAGGGACAGAAGAACAAAGAAAGAAATATGTCAGCAAGCTCGCGACCGGCGGGTACATCGGCGCGTGGGGATTGACCGAGCCATCTTCGGGTTCAGACGCAGGCAGCGCCCGCATGACCGCCGTCCGCAAAGGCAAGAACTGGGTGCTGAATGGCACCAAGACATTTTGCACCAACGGGCATTACGCGGATGTTTTGGTCGTGATCGCTGTGACTGACCGGGCGGCGCACACGCACGGCCTCTCGGCTTTTATCGTAGAAAAAGGCGCGAAGGGATTTCGTCCAGGCAAGAAAGAAAACAAGTTGGGATTGCGCGCCAGCGACACGGCTGAACTGATCTTTGAAGATTGCGTTATTCCGGCAGAGAATCTGCTTGGCAAAGAAGGCGATGGTTTTATTGATGCCATGCAGGTGCTTGACGGCGGACGAATTTCAATTGCGGCGTTGTCGCTCGGTATGGCCGAAGGCGCGTATGAAGCGGCGCTGAAATATTCCAAACAGCGCAAGCAATTCGGCAAAGCCATCAGCGAATTTCAAGCCATCCAGTGGAAGCTGGCCGATATGGCAACGGAAATTGAAGCCGCCAAGCTGCTTACCATGCGCGCAGCTTCGATGAAAGACGCCGGGCTGAAGACCACGCAGGAATCTTCCATGGCGAAGCTTTACGCCAGCGAAGTTGCCGTGCGCTGCGCCAATGAAGGGGTGCAGATTCACGGCGGGTACGGCTTTATCAAAGATTATCCTGCGGAAAAGTTCTACCGCGATGTGAAGCTGTGCACTATCGGCGAAGGCACCAGCGAAGTGCAGCGGCTGGTGATCGCAAGGCAGTTGCTGAAGGAGTGAGCGGTTTCTGTTTCTGACCGGCCTGCTTTAGACTGGCAAGTTGAGTTCCGAGAAACAAGCACTGACCGACCAGCTCCGTTCCGGCGACGCTCGAGCTATCGCCCGAGCCATCTCGACCGTCGAGAACCATGCGCCCGGTTGGTCTGATCTTCTCAAAGCGCTGTTTCCTTACACCGGAAAAGCACGAATTATTGGTCTGACCGGCCCACCCGGAGCGGGCAAGAGCACGCTCGTCGATCATTTAGCGCGGCTCTATCGCAAGCAAGATCGCCAGGTTGGCATTATTGCGGTTGACCCGACCAGCCCTTACACCGGCGGCGCGATTCTTGGCGACCGTATCCGCATGCAGGAGCACTTTTCCGATCCGGGCACTTACATCCGCAGCATGGCGACGCGCGGATCGCTCGGCGGTCTGGCCCGGACGACCTCTGATGTTGCCATGGTGCTCGATGCCTCCGGGCGCGATATTATCCTGATCGAAACCGTAGGGGTTGGACAGGACGAAGTGGATATCGTTCGGCTCGCCGATATCACGATTGTGATTCTGGTGCCGGGCATGGGCGATGACGTGCAGAGCATAAAGGCCGGGATCATGGAGATTGCAGATATTTTTGTGATCAACAAGAGCGACCACGAGGGCGCCGAGCGGGTGGAGCGGGAGATTCGGACGCTGCAATCGCTGGCCATTCGATCCGACAAATGGACTCCGCCGGTTGTGAAGACCGTCGCGAGCGAGGGAGTCGGCGTCGGGGAACTGGCGGCGGCGATTGATGAGTACGAAGCTTATCTGAAGAAAGAGAACCTGGCGCTGAAGCGAAGTATTCATAACTGGCAGGAGCGGCTGCTCGAGATGCTGCGCGATTCCCTGATGGAAAAAGCGCGTGAGCACTTGGGTGACGGAAACATGGCGCGTTACGCGGCGGAGGTCGCCGAGCACAAACGCGATCCGTATTCGCTGGTGGAAGAAATAATTGGAAAGGCGGCAAAGGCCACATAGCGGCAGATGTAGCACTTCCAGAGTAATGTTCACGATTGATCATCTCGGAATAGCCGTAAAGTCCCTGGCCGCAGCCAAGGCAATCTACGAAAAACTCGGGCTAAGAGTGTCTCCTGAAGAAGTCGTAGAGGGCGAGCAGGTTCGTGTGGTAATGGTACCGGTCGGCGAGAGCCGATTAGAGCTTCTGGAGCCGACTTCGCAGGATTCCGTCATTGCGAAGTTCATCGCCAAGCGCGGCGAGGGGCTGCACCATGTTTCGCTGCGGGTGCCCGATCTGGCCGCAGCAGTTGAGCGGCTCAAGAAAGACGGCGTGAGACTGGTTACGGATGAAATCAAGATCGGAGCCGGCGGGCACCGCTATGCTTTTGTGCATCCTTCGAGCGCGGGAGGGGTGTTGCTCGAGCTGGTCGAAAGTCAATCGTCAGGAATTTAGAAATCTCGAATGCTGCTTCTTGCCATTGACACGTCAGGCCCCTCCGGCAGCATAGCCCTCGCTCAATGCGGACCGGGCGATGCCTGCCGCGTGCTTGAAACAGTTACCATCGCGGGCGGGACTTTTTCTGCGCAATTGGTTCCGCAGATTGCGGCATTGCTCGACAAACATGCATTCACCAAGCGCGATCTCGCCGGCTTCGCCGTAGCTTCTGGCCCCGGATCTTTTACCGGCCTGCGCGTAGGACTGGCGGCAGTCAAGGCGCTGGCGGAGGTATTGCACCAGCCGATTGCGACAATCTCCTTGCTGGAGGCAGTTGCAACCGTCTCCGGCAGGTCGGGCAGGGTAACCGCCGCGCTCGATGCCGGACGGAATGAAATGTTCGTGGGCGAGTACGAGGTTACAGCTTCCGGCGCCCATGAAACTCGGGAATTTGTAGTGAGTCGCGGAGACTGGCCGAAGTTGAAACCAGACTCGGTTATTGTGACGCCCGACCAGACTGTCGCTGATGCGGCCCGCGCTCATGGATGCACAGTGCAGCGGATCGAACGGCCGCGCAGTGACGAAATCGCGCGCCTGGGATGGAAGAGGACTCAGGCTGGGAGGACGGTCTCAACCGAAGACCTTGAGGCCAACTACATCCGCCGCTCAGACGCGGAGATATTCTCAAAGCCGGCCTTGGACGCCGTGGCATCGTCTGCATCCGTACCCAAGCCGGGGCGCAGCTGATGCAACCGAGATCAACTTGTTGATATGCCTTGCCACCGCCGCCGATATTCCTGAATTGATGGCGCTCGAACAGGATGCTCCCACGGCAGCGCATTGGTCAGAAGGGAACTATCGAGCCGCGTTTTCCGCCGACGCCGCCAGGCGCATCATCCTGGTTGCGAAGGAGGATGTCATTAGAGGATTTCTCGCGGGACGGTCTTTGGGCAAAGAATGGGAGATCGAAAACCTTGTAGTTGCCAACGCAACGCGCCGCCGCGGCTTGGCAACATGGCTGGTGCTTGAATTCATGCGGGTAGCGGCCAGTGAAGGCGGCGAAGACATATTTCTCGAAGTGCGCGAATCTAATCTTGCCGCTCGGACGCTCTATGACAAGTTGCAATTCGCGGACACCGGACGACGGCCATCGTACTATGTCAATCCGGTGGAAGATGCCGTTTTGTATCAACGGAAATCCAGGTAGGCATTCGGGAGACGCTCAAATAGATCGCCCCAAGTTATTCATATCAAACAAAATGGGGGAATCGAGATTTCTAATTGAAGGGCTTTGGATGGTGTGGTAAGTTTAGGTCGAATCTCCCGGTTAGGAGGCCTGCTGGATGCTTACACCTAGAGACCAGCTCTTCGCCAGTCATGATGAATTCCGCAAGCTAGCCATGGAGCACACACGGTACGAACAGCGTCTTAGCTCACTTACCCAAAAGCGGTATCTGACGGACGACGAGAAACTGGAAGAAGTACGCCTGAAGAAGCTCAAACTCCGTTTGAAGGATCAAATGGAGAGCATCGAGCGGCAACACCGCGAGCATCTCCAGGCCAACCAGGTAGCATAGAATCCACCAAGACAGCGCGCCTTATGCGCTCAAGCATTTATATGTTCAGATCAGCGGCGCTTCTAAGCGCCGTTTTTATTTGCATTTAACCTGGTCATGGTAGCGTGAACTATAATTTGCCTAGCTCCTGATGGTTCGCGATGCATACTATTACGCGTTTTTTCTGCTGGGTGCCGCACTCCTGATCGGCTGGCTGGCCGGTCCCGCCTGGGCAACTCCGGCATGGCTGCTGGCATTGTTATGCCTGTGGTTTTTTCGCGACCCCGAGCGCGTGGTCACCGACGCCTGGGGCGCAGTCGTTTCTCCGGCGGACGGACGAGTGACGGATGTCTCACCCAGCACTCGCGAAGGAAGTCCTGTCACGCGCGTCAGCATCTTCTTGAGCATCTTTGATGTGCATGTTAACCGCTCGCCGGTCGCGGGTGTGATTCGAGACGTGAAGTACCAGAAGGGCAAGTACCTGAATGCCATGAACGCCGCTTCTGCTGGAGAGAACGAGCAGAATGTCGTGACAGTTGAGAGCGACGGCGGCCAGACGGTGGTGTTCAAACAGATTGCTGGCCTGATTGCCCGGCGGATCGTCTTCACGAAGCGCGTAGGGGACCGGGTTGAGCGCGGTGAGCGTGTTGGGTTGATCAAATTTGGCTCGCGGGTGGATATATTGCTTGATCGGTCCGTGGATGTGAAGATCAGGACAGGTGACCGCATAAAAGGAGGCTCGAGTGTGCTCGGCTATTACCGCCAAGGGACAGCAGCGACGCGAGACTCCCTGAACAAGGAGCACGTTCATGGATGACGATCCTGAGGTCCCTGCCATCCCCAAGCGGCGCCGGGAGGACCGGGTCTCGAAGCGGCATCGCCGTGGTATGTACATCCTGCCGTCGTTGTTCACCACCGCGAATATCGCATTGGGCTACTACGCCATCCTGCAGGTCACGCACGGCACCGCACAGGACTCTTCACATTTTGATAACGCTGCAAAGGCCATCGGATTTGCGGTCCTGTTCGACGGTTTGGATGGCCGAATCGCGCGCATCACGAATACAACCAGCGATTTTGGGCGTGAACTGGACTCGCTTGCCGACATTATCACGTTTGGAGTAGCTCCCGCGCTTCTGGCGTGGATCTGGGGGTTCCGCCAACTGCCGTTCTTTCTGGCATCCACCGAATGGACAACCCGGATCGTGCAGTTCGGCGCCATGGCCAGCTTCCTGTTCCTGATGGCGGGAGCCAGCCGCCTGGCCCGCTTTAACATTACTACGAACCCGCAACCTTCCAATCCGGGACGGCCGGGCAAGAAATATTTTGTGGGCATGCCCATTCCGGCGGGCGCGGGAGTGGTCGCCGCGGTTGTGCATTTTTCCGGAGGTGAGCCGATCTCCGCTTGGTGGAGCGCCGTCACCTGGATGGCCATCATCGTTGCTGCCGGATATCTTATGGTGAGCACCTGGCGTTTCTATAGTTTCAAGGACATTGATTTTCGCTCGCGCCAGCCATTTCGACTCATTATTTTGTTTGGTTTGCTGTTTGCCGGCATCTGGTTTTTCTCCCGCCCTTTGCTCTTCGTCATCGCCCTGATGTACATGTCTTCGGGGGTATTCTGGCGGTTGCAGTGGATTTTTCGGCGTAAACCAGGGTCCTCTACGGCCTACAAAGAAGCATCACAGACCTCATGAACTCCCACTCCAGATCGGCTGTGTTATCACGCGCCCAATCCGCAACAGACAGGGACTTCTATCGTTTGGCAATCGTAGGAGCGGCGACGCTGAAGGGCAAAGAAGTGTCCGAGGTGATCAATGAGAGGAACTTTCCCTCTGCGGACATCAAGCTTCTCGACGACGATGAGACTTTGGGACAACTGGAGGCTGCCGGTAACGAAATTACGTTTATCCAGAGTGTGCGTGCCGAGCAGTTCGAGAACATTGACTTCACTTTCTTTGCTTCGGATGCCCGATGCACGCGGGCGAACTGGAAGCTAGCGCAAAAGGCCGGCAGCGCGATTATTGACCTTTCCTACGAGTTGGAAAATGAGCCTGACGCCGCAATCCGGTCGCCCTGGGTGGAGCGGCAGCTTGGCCAGTCGCCCGGCATGGAGCTGCAGCCCGGTCCCGCGGTCGTGCCCCATCCCGCCGCAATCGTACTCGCGCTTCTGCAGCTGCGTGTTACCCGGTTGACGCCTTTGGTGAAAGCCGTAGCTACCGTGTTTGAACCGGCGTCGGAACACGGGCAAAAAGGCATGGATGAGCTTCACGAGCAAACCGTAAATTTGCTTTCTTTCCAGGCTATGCCCAGGAAGGTTTTTGACGCTCAGGTGGCCTTTAACCTGGTTTCCCGTTACGGAGAACAATCAGTGCCGTCGCTGGCGGCCATCGAGGGACGCGTTCGGAGCCACTACCAGAAACTGGCTGGTTCGACCGCCATCACGCCGTCGCTGTTCCTGGTCCAGGCCCCGGTTTTTCACGGGCACACATTCGCCATCCACCTGGAAGCGGAAAGGGCCATCGGCCTGGACGAACTCAGACAAGCCCTAGCTGGCGAGCATGTCCACGTTGCCAGCGAAGACGCAGATTCACCCAGCACTGTGAGCCCAGCGGGGCAGGGTGATATTCAGGTTTCTGTGCGGATTGATGGCGCCCGACCGAACTCCTTCTGGCTTTGGGCTGCCTCGGACAACCTTCGCATTGCAGCGGCCACTGCGGTCGAATGTGCGGAAAGTATGACTGCATCGCGACCGCGAGGCAAAGTTCAATGAAATGGCTGGCTGGAACCCTGGCGACGCTCTGCTTCGCCAGCGTGGGATGCGGGTATCACACGGCAGGGCGCAATGTAACTATTCCGGATAGTGTTCGGACGATTGCCATTCCGGCGTTCGCCAACGACACGCAGACTTACAAAATCGAGCAGATGCTGACCTTCGCGGTGGTGCATGAGATGATTGCCCGTACTCATTACCACGTGATCAGCCGGGCCGATGACGACACCGACGCCACATTGCGCGGTACCGTGCTTGCCACCTACACTACGCCGCTAACTTATGATTCGCAGACTGGCCGCGCGGCCAGCGTTCTGGTCGTGGTCAACATGAGGGTGTCATTGACCGACAAGCAGGGTAAAGTGCTGTATCAGAACCCGTCGTACTTGTTTCGCGAGCAGTATGAAGTTTCTCGGGACCTGAACAGCTTTTTCGAGGAAGACTCGCCTGCGTTTGAGCGCTTGTCGCGTGACTTTGCGCGGACTCTGGTGTCGAACATCCTGGAGGGATTCTAGTGCGCGCCTTTGCCCAGGCAGATCGCTTCATGTCGGAGGTGCGGGCGCATAAACTGCGGCCGGCTTACGTGTTCGTCGGTGACGAGGTCTTCTTTCGCAAGCGATGCCGGGACGCGATCATTCAGCATCTGGTTCCCGCCGAGCTTCGTGACTTCAGCCTGTTCGATTTTGATCTGGCCGAGACCGGGCTTGCCGAGGTCATGGACCGCGCCCGCACGCCCTCCCTCATGGCTCCGTTCCAGGTGTTCTTTGTTCGCGGCGTGAAAACCCTTTTTGGTCGCGGCTCGAATGAAGAAAAACTTGCCGCCATCGAGAGCTATTGCAAGGACCCGAATCCCAATGCCGTGCTCATCTTCGTAGCCGATCACATCAACATTCCAGCCGACCCGCGCCGTATGGATATGGCGGATAAGGACCGATACGAGCGTATCCGCGACACATTGGGCCAATATTGTGCCGTCGTCGAATTGGCGCGAGTAGAAGAGGGCGAGGCGGTGCGCTGGATCGGCGAGTACTGCGCCACTCAAAGCGTAAGGATTGACTCTGACGCGGCTTGCGAATTGGTGGACTCGCTGGGCGGCGACATGATGATGATCTCCAACGAACTGGAGAAGCTGATTCTCTATGCCGGAGAAAAGAAGCATGTCGCTCTCGGGGATGTAGAGACTATGGTGCTGGCGGCAAAGCAACGTTCCCTATACGAATTGACGGATGCGATTTCTGCCAAGGACCGGGTTCGCGCTCTGGAAATGCTCGACGCGATTCTCACCACGGGAGAAGGGGAAGAGGCTGCCATCGGCCATCTTTACATGCTGGCTAAGACCTTTCGCCAGATGCTGGTCATTCTCGAGCGTAACGTTCGCGATCAACGCATGTTGTGGGCCGCCCTCTGGCAGGGATTTCGTGTGCCTCCCTTTGCCGCCGATGACATCATCAAACAGGCGCGCCGCTACAAATCGAAGCGGGAGCTGACGCGAGCCATTCGGTTAGTGGCGAAGACCGACCTGGCGCTGCGCTCTAATCCTCCAAGCAAGCGCCTGGTTCTGGAAAAGCTGGTGTTGGACTTGACCGCCGAACCCAGGCCCGAGCTTGCAGGCTGGTCCCAGGAAGAATTGCCGGTGTGACAAATGGCCGTAACTTAACCATTTCTTTACTGTTGATAACAGCCCCGCTTTGTCATGGATATCTCTGCTTATCTCACTCGAATCTCCTACACTGGCCCGCTGGCTCCCGAGCCTGAAACCCTGCGAGATCTCCATCGTGCCCACCTGCTTTCTGTTCCTTTCGAAAATCTCGATATTGCGCTCGGACGCAGAATCGCGTGTGACGAGGCTGCTTTTCTTCACAAGATCGTTGGCCTGGGCCGGGGAGGGTTCTGCTATGAACTCAATGGCGCGTTCGCCGCTTTGCTGCGTGAGTTGGGATTCCAAGTCACTCTGCTATCGGCTAGAGTTCCGCGAGAGGACGGCAGCGAAGGCCCGGAATTCGATCATCTCGCCTTGCGTGTGGATTTCGACGAGCCTTGGCTGTCTGACGTGGGGTTCGGCGACTCGTTTCTTGAACCGCTCCGGCTGCAGGCCGGAATCGAACAGAGGCAAGGCGCGCAGCGTTTTCGTATCACAACTGGCAACGGCCTGCTGCGTTTGCAGAGAGAGCAGGAAGTCTGGAGAACGCAATATGCATTTACTGTGACGCCGAGAACACTCGACCAGTTCGCAGCGATGTGTCATCACCACCAGACTTCGCCCCAATCTCCTTTCACCCGCAAGCGCATTTGCAGCAGAGCAACGCCGAACGGGCGTATTACGCTTGCGGACGACAAGCTAATCCTGACCAACGGGAGGAATAAAGAGGAGCGCTTGCTCTCGTCTGAAGAAGAATGGCATGCCGCGCTGAAGACGTATTTCAGCGTCGTGCTGTAACCCCGGAGTAGTGGCGGACATCAAAAAAAGCTTACTTCGCCGAAGCGTTCAATCGGGCGCTAAGACGGGACTTATAGCGCGAGGCGGTATTTTCGTGGATTACGCCCTTCTGAATGGCCTTGTCCAAAGCCGAGACGGTGCGGCGAAAAACCTGTTCTGCGGATGGTCTGTCGCCCTTAGCCATACTTTCACGCAATTCGCGCAATGCAGTGCGCAACCGCGAAGTATTGGAGCGGTTCCGGGCGCTGCGTTTTTCTGTCTGCCGCGCGCGCTTCAGCGCGGAAAAGTGATTTGCCATTTTGCTGGATACCTGGTTTCTGTGATTTCCGAAGCACGAGGCTCGGTGTTGGTACCCATTATTTTACGGGACTGATGACCATCCGGTCAAAAGCCGGGGGCGGTGAAAGCGACTGTGTTGAGCTGCAGCCGGACATACATGCGGACTCTTCGGGACAACCCCGTTTGCACACATAGCTACGTGCCAGGAACATTTCTTTGTTAATATGAATAATATCGTCCCACGATATACAGGAGACAATCCGTAGCATGAAAGAGATGCTGACGCTGGCTGACTATGAGGCTTTAGCCGAGCTCCGGTATCAGATTCGCCGTTTTCTTTCGTTCAGCGAACACGCTGCCCGCAAGGCCGGACTCGAGCCGCGGCAACATCAGCTGATGCTCGGCTTGAAAGGCCTGCCCAAGGGTGCGCGTCCACGTATAGCCGAACTCGCCGAGCGGCTGCAGCTGCGCCATCACAGCACAGTAGAGTTGGCGAACCGACTGGCGGCAAGAGGGTATCTGCGTAGAAGCCGCGCGGGAGAGGACAAACGGGAAGTACTGCTGTACCTCACGCCGAAAGGAGAGAAGGTGTTACGGCAGCTTTCTGTGCATCATCGTGCCGAGCTGTTGACACAAAGCCCGGCCCTGCTGGCAGCCCTGTGGCGAGTCATTCGGCGGCCGCCACGTCAAGCCGACAAGCCAGCCTTGCAACTGGAAAGGGAGAAGCCGTCGCTAAGGGGAATGCAGCGCAAATGAACTCTAGCTCGGCAACTGAAGCTGCGGCACGCCCTGCGATTGCCGCTTCCGGCGTGCAACCCGGGAATACGGTGCTCGCCGAACCCGCGCAGTTCCGCATGGTGCTTATGTCGGTGCTCGCGGCGGCGGTCGGCCTGCTCGCGGGCGGAATTGCTTTCGTTCTTTACAAGCTGATCGGCCTGTTCACCAATATCGTTTTCTATCACCGTTTTGGCGCAGAATTTGTCAGCGCCCGCCACAATCAGCTCGGTCTGTGGGTCATTCTGATGCCCGTCATCGGCGGAATCATCGTCGGCTTCATGGCAAAGTATGGATCATCGAAGATCAAAGGTCATGGCATTCCTGAAGCCATGGAAGCTGTGATGATCAACCGCAGCCGCATCGAGCCTAAAGTTGCGATTCTCAAGCCGCTGTCGGCGGCCATTGCGATCGGGACCGGAGGTCCATTCGGAGCGGAAGGGCCGATCATTCAGACCGGCGGGGCCTTCGGATCGCTCGTCGGCCAGATATTTCATACCACGGCCTCCGAGCGAAAGGTGCTGCTGGCCTGCGGAGCTGGGGCAGGCATGGCTGCTACATTCAACACCCCCATCGCAGGCGTAATTCTCGCCATTGAGCTGCTGCTGTTTGAATTCCGGGCGCGGTCATTCATTCCACTGGTTATCGCCACTACTCTGGCGACGGCCGTCCATATGCAGTTATTGGGGGCAGGGCCGATGTTCAAGGTCGCAGCCATGGACTTCGGTGTTCCTCACGCCCTTCCGTTTTATCTCATTCTAGGTGTGCTTTGCGGGCTGGCCGCTTTCACATTCAGCAAGCTGCTGTATTGGACCGAAGACCAGTTCGAGAAGTTACCGGTGGATGAACTCTGGTGGCCCGCAATCGGAGCGCTGGGACTGGGAATCATCGGGTACTTTGTGCCGCGTGTTCTAGGTGTGGGATATGACACGATTGGCGACATCCTCAACGGAAGCCTGGCTTGGAAACTTCTGCTGGTCGTGATGGCGGCCAAAGCCGCGGCGCTGGTGATTTCCCTGGGATCGGGAACCTCCGGCGGATTGCTCGCCCCCATGTTCATGTCGAGTGCGGCCATGGGCGGAGTCTTCGCCATGGGCGTAGACCGGATTTTTCCCTCTGCCAATCTGTCCCCTGGCGCATTTGCGCTGGTCGCCATGGGAGCGGTCTTCGGTGCGGCCTCGCGTGCGACCTTCTCTTTTATCATCTTCGCCTTTGAAATCACCCGTGACTACAACTCGGTTCTTCCGCTGATGCTGGTGAGTGTGATTGCCGACGGCGTTGCCATGCTCCTGATGCCGAAAGCCTCCATCATGACCGAAAAGCTGGCGCGCCGCGGCCTGCACATTCACCAGGAATATGAGGCCGATGTTCTCCAGCAGCTTTCGGTGGCGGAGACCATGGACCACGAGGTAGCCAAGGTCACGGCTGACATGAAAGTCTCGGAGCTTGCGGAGCGGATCGCGCGGCGCGACCCGGAGGTGAGCGCCCATCAGGGAATTGTGGTCGTGGATGCCGAGGGAAAACTTGCGGGAATCATCACTCGCGGCGACGTGCTCCGTGCATTCGAGAAAGACCCACTGGGTCACATGAGCGTGCTCGAGGCCGCTAACCCTGATGTGATCGTGACCTACCCGGATGAGGTATTGCATGAGGCTTCTGTCAAGATGCTGCGCTACAACATCGGCCGTTTGCCCGTCGTAAAGCGCGACGCTCCGGGCGTTGTCGTCGGCTATCTGGGACGGAAGGGTGTGATGGCAGCGCGGTTACGGCGCCTGGAAGAAGAGCAGATTCGGGAAGAAGGATGGCTTGGTCGGAAACGCTCTTCCTAGGCACCCCATCCAGGAAGCCCCTTGTCCGTTCCAACCCCAAAAGCACGCCCTCATAGCCCCGCAAGCCGTTTTCCCGCAATCTACGTCTAAGCACACCAGTGTCTCTCAAAGAGGAGGATGAAACATGAGGAATCGGTTTGTTACAGCGATGCTCGTTCTGTCATGTGCGACGATAGGGAGCTTTCCCGCTCAGGGGCAGGCTTCAGAGGCAGCGGCCAGCGCTGATCACACTCCTCCCAGTTATGACATGAAGGCACAATCGCTTGTTGATTTGGAGGCGGTTCAGAAAAAGTTTGTGAAACTCGCCGAGGCCGTGCCTGCCGACAAGCTGACCTGGCGCCCTTCGGCCGATTCTCGCTCCTTCGCGGAAGTTTTTCTTCATGTCGCGGGTGAACGCTAAGGAATCCTGGGTCTCATGGGTGCTCCACCCCCGGCCGGCTTCGACAGGAAAGCCTTTGAAAAATCCACTACCGACCGCACTCAGATCATTGCCGAGCTAAACCGGTCCTGGGAATTTACTCAGAAGGCGATCAACGGAATGACCAACGCCGACTTCGCCAGGCTGCTGCCAAAACTCGGACCGCAGGCTAACGCCGGCGATGTGGTGTACATCCTGGTTGCCGATGCGCACGAACATCTCGGGCAATCCGTAGCCTACGCGCGGGAAAACGGCATTGTTCCGCCCTGGACGCTCGAGGCTCAGAAGGAGGCGGCGAAAAAGAAGGCTGACCAGAAGTAAGTCTTGCGCAGGCTTGGGTTTATGCTTCTTCGAAACTGACTAGCGGGACGGCTTCTCGCGTTTTTGCGCGGCGGTGATTAATGGCCGAAGTGCGCGCACCGAGACTCCCAGCGTTCCTCCGGAGAAGCCATCAATATACGCAGCATTGATGCCGATCACTTCGCCGCGCGAGTTGAACACCGGTCCTCCACTCCCCCCGTGCGCGGTTGGAGCGTCGTAGATAAGCTTGTCGCCCACCACATCGCCGAGGTGCCCGTAGGTCGCCGAGGGACGAATCAGAGAAAGTGCGGCCAGTTCATTGGCGGCGCTTTGGTCGTCGTGCCGGAAAGCCAGGCGATCATACACCGGCGGCGGAGATTTGGCGACCATGCCAAGCACCCCCATCGGATAGCCGACGACGGCCACCAGTTCTCCGGGATTTGATCCTGCTTCCGCCAGAGGCAGTGGTCGCAGCTTGTGGGTTATAGCGGAGTTCGCGATCTGCAGCACTGCGACATCTCCCTGTTCAGACCAGGCGGCGGGCGTGACATTAATCGGCGTGGGCTGGCCGGGGAAAAACGCCAGCAACTCCTCCAGTTGAGGTACTGCCCCTTTCCGAATAAGAGCCTCGGACTCCGGGTCCTCATACCATGGCTGCGCCACGTGGCGATTGGTCGCGAGGAAGCTATCCGCAACCACGAACCCGGTGCCGGAAATGCGCGCCCGGAGCGACGGACGGAGGCCGGAAAAGCCCACACGGTAAACGCCGAAGAGGTAGCAGATCGAATTCCGATAACGGTTCAGGACCATGGAGGGCATGGCCTCCGTCTGCTTCAACTGCTCGACCTGCGTCGACAATTGCTGCACCTGTTCCTGTAGATCATTTGTGGGGGGCGGAGCATAATAGTGCGCCATGAAGCCGGTCGCGATCAGCAGACAGATACCCAGCGCTCCTTGCATGGTGCGGCTCCAGACCGCGGAGACGGGCTCTTCCCGGTTACAAACGGGGGGTTCTGATGGGCGCGGATCGGATTCGGCCATAACTGTATGTAAGGATGTCCGGGCGCAAGGGGGCGTTGTGTCGGCCGGATGGAGCGCTGCAAGCTATCTTCGCCGTTGTGAGACCGCCCTTGTAGGGTACGGAAGATGATGTACGGGGGTGCTAAGACGCGGCAATTCCCAGCCGCTTGGCCATTTCCTCGTACAGAAAGCCCTCACCAGGCTGGTAAGGTTGGACCCACTCGCCATCAATCACGATCTGCGGGACGGCGCGCTTTCCAGTGTGGGCTATGACTTCTGCCGCTGCCCCGGGCGTGGTTTCGATGTCAATATCCGTAAACGGAAGATTGTGTTCCTTCAGGAGGCGCTTGCCTTCTCGGCACTCAGGACACCTGAATGCGGAATACACGATGATTTCCACGATTTACCTTGTCGGGTTTCAGCGATGCAAGATTACTTGCTCTGCCAGCCTGCTCAACGATTCGGTGTACGGTGCACGGGCAATGCCACGTTCAGTCACGATGGCATTCACATATTGAGCCGGAGTGACATCAAACGCCGGATTTTCCACTTGCACCCCTTCCGGGGCAATGGCCTTGTTCCCAATATGCGTAATTTCGTTCTTGTTGCGCTGTTCGATCGGAATCTTGCCGCCATCTGGAGTTGCCAGATCAATCGTCGAGAATGGCGCCGCAACATAGAACGGAATTCCGTGCTCCTTGGCCAGCACAGCGACCGAATACGTCCCGATCTTGTTCGCGACATCTCCATTGGCCGCGATTCGGTCCGCGCCCACCACGGCGGCGCTAATCTTCCCCTGTCTCATCATCGCCCCGGCCATATTGTCGGAGATCACGGTGGTGGGAATGCCATCTTTCATCAGTTCCCACGCCGTGAGCCGTGAGCCCTGCAGAAACGGGCGCGTCTCATCGGCATAGACGTGAATTCTCTTGCCTTGCTCAACTGCCGCCCGGATTACTCCCAACGCCGTGCCATAACCGCAAGTGGCGAGGGCTCCCGCATTGCAATGCGTAAGCACACTGCCGCTGGCGGGCATTAGCGTGGCGCCGTAGCGGCCCATTGCCTGGTTCGCGGCGATGTCTTCGGCATGCATGCGCTGCGCTTCTTCGATGAGCGCTTGCCTGATCTGTGCCATCGGGCGCACCCGCAATTGCTCGAACTTTTCAGTCATCCGGCGGATTGCCCAGAACAGATTTACCGCCGTCGGCCGGGTTTTTCCGATCACCTCGCAGATCTCATCGAATTCCTTCCTCAGTTCGCCAACGCTTTCAGATTGGGAGTTCTTAACCCCCAGCGCGATCCCCATGGCTGCGGCAACGCCAATGGCAGGCGCGCCGCGCACAACCATGGTACGGATCGCATCCGCGACCTGCTGGTAGTTCTTTGCAGTCACGTAGGTTTCCTCAGTGGGCAGCTTCGTCTGGTCAATGAAGCGCACACCGGAGTCCGTCCATTCGAGCGTTTGAATCATAGAGCTGTCGTCAGTTCTTCTTCGTCCCTCGGCGCGAAACCCGCCGCTAAATTTTATGCTCCGCGCAGCGCGTCCGCGGCTCGTGGACCACTGCCGGCTTGCCGCACAACTCGCAGCCCGCTCCCGCGGCGGACGCCCGGGACTCTCCACCTTGCAGTTTCAAATATTCTCTCCGGATATCGGCGGCTGTAAAAATGGAAACAAACTCCGCCGGTGCAGCCGCCTTCTCCACGGCGGGGCGTCCGCGGGCCTCCTCCCGTTCTACAAGGCACATTGCTCCGGCAATCTCGAATCCGAAATCCCTGGCCGCTTCGACCGCTTGAATGGTCGATGCGCCGGTGGTGCAAACGTCATCTACAATCACCACGCGCGCGCCCTTTTCGCGAAAACCCTCGATGCGCTGTCCCGTGCCATGCGCCTTCTCGCTTTTGCGCACCAGGAACCCGTGAATTTCACCGCTGGTTACGGCGACCGCCACGACAATAGGATCAGCGCCCATGGTCAGACCGCCGATGGCGCGAGGCTTCCATCCCCGGCTTTGAATTTCTTCGAGAAAAACCTGGCCCGTCAATTGGGAACCGCGTGGGTGCAGGGTGGTGGTGCGGCAGTCCACGTAGTAATCGCTGGTTGCGCCGGAGGAAAGCTTGAACTCACCCAGCCGGAACGAATTCGTTGCCAGCAAACGCAGCAGTTCCTGACGGGTGGCAGACATGGAAGATCCAAGATAACATGCGGCGCCTGCGGATCGTTTCCGAGATAACCGCAAAGGGGCAATGAAATTCCACGGAGGATTAATATTACCGATTCAATTTCTCCAGGTGCCGGAAGCCATCGCTTGCCCCGAAAATCAGCAGCGAAAGTGTGCCGTTGTAAGCGATGTGAATGAGCATGCCTGCCGCGACCGATTCGGTGACCGCACGAGTGATCGTCAGTACCAGTCCGACGACGAACACCACCAGCACCGGGCCCCAGGCCCTGCCTAGTTGAGGCGCGTGAATGAGGCCGAAGCCGATGGCAGTAAGGAGTACCGCAACAACGACGCCAAGCCGCCGCGCCAGCACCGGGTAAAGAAATCCCCGAAAGAAAAGCTCCTCCATGAAGGGCGCGACCGTCACGCCGAAGATCGACAGCACCCAGGCCTCGGTCGTGGTCTGAAAGAAGCGGTCAATGGGCAGCTCCTTGGGCATAGGGAGAAAGTGAGCAATTCCCTGAAGGCTGAATGACAGAACAACCCCGGCAAAAAGGTAAGCCGACCAGTTTTTCGGCCAATTCCAACGAACTCCTTCCCAGAAGGAGATGCCCGGTTTCCGCTTAACCAGCGCGACCATGAAGGCTAGCACCACAAGGTAGCCCAGAAGCTGGGCAACAACAGTGAGCAGCGGAATCTTCGCGACGTCCACAAAGGCGAGCCCGTGAAAGAGCCAGCGATGCGCAGCGGCGGTCACCATCAGCAGGAAAACCGAAATTGAAAACAGCGCCAGCGCCACAATTTGAACGACTTCCCACCCATTCCACACGGGATTCTCGGAATCTGCAGGCGGCGCAGCGACCGGCTGCGGTCCTGAGATCACTGGCGGCCGGGGCTCGAAGGAAGAATTGGGATAGGAAGACATGCCAAACCGATCAGATGAATACTGTAACAGGGCCGAGTCGCCGGAAAGCACGATGACGGCGCCTCCTGGTCATCACGCGATGGAACTCCGAGTTTCTCCGCCTAGTCTGGAGAAGTACTCCGCCAGCGCCTGCCCGGTAAACGACTTCCTGTTGCGCGCAACCTGCTCGGGTGTGCCTTGCGCGACCAGCCGTCCGCCGTCTTCTCCTCCTTCCGGGCCCAGGTCAATGATCCAATCCGCATTGCGGATCACGTCAAGGTTATGCTCAATGATGACGATGGTGTTGCCCAGGTCGGTGAGGCGGTGCAGCACATCAAGCAGCTTCTTTACGTCGTCAAAATGCAATCCGGTCGTCGGCTCATCGAGCAGGTACAGGGTCCTTCCCGTTTGCCGCTTGCTCAGTTCCCGCGCCAGTTTGATGCGCTGCGCCTCACCGCCCGAAAGAGTGACCGCCGATTGCCCCAAATGAAGGTAACCGAGGCCGACGTCTACGAGGGTTTGCAGCTTTTGTTTGACTTGAGGGATATTCTCCAGAATCTGCAGGGCATCCGACGCCGGGGTCTCCAGCAGGTCGGCAATGGAATATCCTTTGTACTTTACCGCCAAGGTCTCATGATTGTAGCGGCGTCCGCCGCAGACCTCGCAGACTACGTACACATCCGGCAGGAAGTTCATTTCGATTCGGCGCTGCCCTTCGCCCTGGCAAGCTTCGCACCGTCCGCCGGAAACGTTAAACGAGAACCGCCCGGGCTTGTAGCCGCGTTCCCGCGACTCCGGCAACATGGCATAGAGATCTCGAATCTGCGAAAACACTCCCGTGTAAGTGGCGGGATTGGAGCGGGGCGTCCGTCCGATGGGCGACTGATCAATCCGAATCACCTTGTCAATATCTTCGGCCCCTGAAATCGCCTTGTGCGCTCCCGGTTCCTCGCGCGAACGGTAGAGTTCCCGCGCCAAAGCGCGATACAGAATGTCATTGACCAACGTCGATTTGCCGGAGCCGGAAACTCCCGTAACCACGGTCATCACACCCATGGGAAACGTAACGTCGAGGTTCTTCAGATTGTTCTCGCGGGCTCCCAGTATGCTGATTCCTCCCCCATTCGGGGAACGGCGAGGCGGCATCTGGATGCGAACCCGGCCCGAGATATAAGCCCCGGTCAACGACTCGGGGACTCGCTCAATCTCTTGCGGCGTGCCATGCGCAACCAGGTCACCGCCGTGGCGTCCTGCGCCGGGGCCCAAGTCCACCACGTAATCGGCGCGGCGGATGGTGTCCTCATCGTGCTCGACGACCAGCACGGTGTTTCCCAGGTCGCGCAGCTCTTCGAGCGCTTTCAGCAGACGGCCATTATCGCGGTGATGCAGTCCGATGGACGGCTCATCCAGCACGTAAAGCACGCCACGCAACCGGGAGCCGATTTGCGTGGCCAGGCGAATGCGCTGGCCCTCGCCGCCAGAGAGTGTCGCCGCCGAGCGGTCCAGTGAAATGTAGCCCAATCCGACCGCGTCCAGGAACTGCAACCGTTCGACAATCTCTGCCACGATGCGGCCGGCGATGATGGCCTCGCGCCCGCTGAGCCGGATTTTCCGTGCCGCTTCGAGCGCCCGAGCCACTGGCAGCGCAGTGAAGTCCGCGATAGATATGCCGTTCACTTTTACTGCCAGGCTCTCCGGCCGAAGCCGCTTGCCTTGGCATGCCGGGCACTCGGTTGGAGACATGTAGTCCATCAGCCATTCCCGGTAACCTTCGGATGTGGATTGCTCGATGGCTGACTTCAGATAGCCGAGAATCCCGGTGAAACCGGTCTTTCCACCCTCGCCCGTTTCACCGTAGAGTAGAAGGCTTTGAATTTTGTCGGGCAATTTCTCGAAGGGGACGTTGAGGTCAAAACTGTGCGCCGCAGCCGTGATCTGCAACATGTGAATCAGACTTTGGGAAGCCGATCCCGGCCCAAGACCTCCATCAAGCAAGGGCTTCGACCAATCCACGATGACTTTAGCAGGGTCAAAGTCATACCGGCTCCCCAGGCCATGGCATTCGCGGCAAGCTCCGTAGTTGCTGTTGAATGAGAACGACCTGGGCTCGAGTTGAGGGACGTCGATGCCGCAATCAGGACAGGCCAGCCGGGCCGAGTAAAGCTGCTCTTCGCCGCCGACCACGGAAACTTGCACCAGACCTCCGGCCAGTTTCATCGCCAGACCAACCGCCAGTTCGAGGCGATGCTCTATGCCAGGTTTTACCAGCAGACGATCAATCACGACTTCGATGGTGTGGTTCTTGCGCTTATCGAGCGACAGATCGTCATCCAGGTTCACCAGTTCCCCGTCCACCCGCGCTCGCGAGAAACCGTGCTGGACGAGGTTTTCCATTTCCTTTTTGAATTCGCCCTTTCGTCCGCGGACGATCGGGGCGAGCACCATCACGCGGTCCTCGGGTGTAAGCGCCATGACGCGATGTACGATCTGGTCCGCCGACTGCCGCGCGATGGCCCGGCCGCATTTCGGGCAATGGGGGATGCCGATAGAAGAGAAGAGAAGGCGAAGATAATCGTAAATCTCAGTGATCGTTCCCACCGTCGAACGCGGGCTGCGGCTGGTGGTCCGCTGCTCGATGGAAATGGCAGGACTCAGGCCGTCAATCGCGTCGACATCCGGGCGTTCCATTTGATCGAGAAACTGACGGGCGTAGGCGGAAAGCGTTTCCACGTAGCGCCGCTGCCCCTCGGCATAAATCGTGTCAAAAGCCAGGGAAGACTTGCCTGAGCCGCTCAATCCGGTGATTACCGTCAGGCTATTGCGCGGAATCTCAACATCAATGTTCTTAAGGTTATGCTGGCGGGCCCCGCGCACCGAAATCTTGGTTATGGCCATAAAAACGGGCGAAAACTGTCCTTCCGTAACTTGGAGGATCCCCAGAGATGGTGGAGAGTGAAAGAACGCGGTTCTACTTGCGTATCTTACTTGTTAACAGCGGCAAGCGTCAACGCAGGTAGATTGGAGACGGCACGCACAGCGAGACCGCAGTGGAATGCAACATTTCCCCTCGAAAGTCTCATCAATCGTGTGGAAGGTGGGTCGAACGTGGGTAATTTGGTAGGCGCTCTGATATTGTCCTTCACTGTTGTCTCGGTGCTGGCAGCGGGCATCATCGCCGCTTACGGCGTCGTCACCGGGATCCTCTTTGTCCTTGCGCCGCGGCCTGAGCGCAATCCTCGGCCTGTGCTAGTTCCTAGCCAAGGCCACGCCGGCGGCGATTAAGCCCGCATTGCGGGGGGAGTTTCTCGAGCCGGTCCTGCTGTTTCCCGCTTGCGGCAATCACAGCTTCGCAAACTCACTATTTTTTCCTGATTTCGAGCGAACTTTTTCGCTCCCTGACCGTCAAGGTTGGGGCGGCTGCTGCTGGAAGGGAGGCATGCCCGGAGGCGCCATCCGCGGGTTCGGGAACGGTGCCTGAGGATTTGGATTTGATCCATCCTGTGGCTGCTGTTGTTGTATTTGCTGTTGCTGGCGCTGGAGGTCCTGAAGCAGTTGCTCCGGCGTCCTGACGCCGGGCTGACTTCCGGGGGCAGGCGCCTGCTGCTGAGCATCATCGGCTGCTGCCTGATCGTCGTCTGGCTGGTTCTGGTCCTGCAACGATGGGTCCTCATCATCGGTCGTCACGGGCTCGGCGGAGGCGACTTCGCCCGCGGGCAAGGGCGCTGGCGGCTGGCCGGGCGGGAGAGGAGTAGCGCTGGCCTGGCTGACTGGAGCAGCTGTCGCTGCTGCTTCGCCCGACTTCGAGATCAAAATGACGCGGTCGAGCTCTGTTGGATTCTTGGGCGAACCGAGCATGATGAAATTGAAGTGGGACCCGTTGAGGAGCGCAGCCAATACGTCGCGGGCCGGGCCGGGACCAAAACGCCCAACCACCCGTTCCGTAGCATTGGGAGGAACATCAACGCTCGCTCCAGTGCGGCTGCGCACTGCTCGCAGAATCTCTCCGAGTACGGAATTGTCAGCCGTGATGGTCAGCTGGCCGCCTTCAAACTTTACATCCGGGGGAGACGCAGGCTGTTGTTGCAGGGTCAGAGGTGCCGGAGGCGGAGTCACCACCGGAGCCGGGATAGCCGGCTTGGCAGCAGCCTTTTTGCGCGGGTGGTGCTGGTGCGCACGCAACGGAAAAGCAGCAAGCAGGCAGGCCACCACGGCTATCGAACTGGATACCAGTTTCAAACGTCCACTCGACATAAGAACGTACGTCTTGGCCAATCTTGCGCCATTCTCTCGAGTTTCCCTCTCGCAGCCCTAATGAGATTGTAGCACCGCTGGATGACTTCTTCAGATCCCCAGAGCTGCCTGAGGCTGGCCAAAGGGACAATGACCAATCGTCCAGCAGGGAAGAAGCTATTGCCTTGGCGCGTAGTAGCCTTTGCGGGCCCGTACCTGGAGGTTCTTTTTCAGCGCGGTGATTTCAATAGGACGAAAGCGGCCGTCGGCGGCGAAGTCGGCCGGGTGGTAGGAAATGACGTACTGGCTGCGCAACTCATCCTCAATGGAGGAAAACGAGTTTTTGACATCTTTCATTTTGTAGGGGAAGAATGCGCGCCCGCCAGTGGCGTCGGCAAGCTGCTCGAGATTGTTGTCGCCGCGCAGAATCAGGCCGCTGTCATCGGTCGAGATCGCGTAAATGATCACTTCAGCGCGCTGGGCCATTTCAATGGCCTGCGCTTTGCTGACCTCGCTCTGGTTGTCTTCGCCGTCGCTTACGATCACCAGCGCTCGTCGTATGGGATGATCGTTCTCGCGCTTCATGAGCTTGTCATGACAGGCGCGATAGATAGCGTCGTAAAGCGCCGTCCCTCCGCCGTTGTGCATGCGCTCGATTCCGGTCTGCAGCAGTTGCACGTTGTCAGTGAAATCCTGTGCAATCTGGCTGTGGCTGCTGAAGCCCATCACGAAAGCCTTGTCGAAGTTGGGCCGCAGCAGCGTGCGCAGAAAACTCACTGCAGCCTCCTGTTCAAAATCGAAGCGCGTACGCACCGAACCGCTAGTGTCAATAAGAAGTCCGAGCTCAATGGGCAGATCGGTTTCGCGGCGGAAGTTGACAATGGCCTGCGGCGGCTTGTGATCGTCAAGTATGGAAAAATCCGCCTGGTCCAGATCGCGCACAAACTTGCCGTGCCTGTCGGTGGCGATGAATAGCACATTGACCTCGTCCACGCGCTTTCTGATGGTGAGAACGGAATCATCAGGGCCGGCAGCCCCGGCATCGAGCGCAGAACTTGGCGAAACGAAAGTGCTGCCCGCAGGCACAAATGCCGATTGTGCTACCACGGACTGCCCCAGCAGCGGCAGCGTTGCAGCCGCGACCACGAATAAGAGAAATCTACACAGCTTCGTGTACTTCATTCCCAAGCCTGTAACCACGCACCTTGCCTGCATTTCACTTCGGGTGGCAAAGACACCTCTAAACTTCACAGATGCACGTAAGGGGCCGAATGAACCTCTGGACGCGCCTTTCCTCCTCTTTTGACTTTAGAGATGCCATATTTTTCTGCCAAGTTACAAAAGGAGCACCCAGTGGGGCAGACCTGACTCGGTACCTTTGCGTTCGCGAACCCTTACGCGAAGCGGAAGAGTCCCTTTGCGGATTACAATAAATCTTCAACCCTAATCCAGGAACAGCTACGTATTCGAATAGAGCTCCGCGCGGGCAAACGCTCGCGCTAACATGAGGGGATTATGAAAAAAGTGATCACTTTGTTGCTGACGTTTGCTCTCTTGCCTGCAGCTTTCGCCGAAACCAAAGAGGAAGAGCGGGTCCGGGACTCGGGAGAGGTTCTGAAAGAGATTTTGAATATCCCCGACGATATTCCCCAGGACCTGCTCGACAAAGCTGAGTGCATCATCGTTTTGCCTTCAGTCATAAAAGCGGCGTTTGGAATTGGCGGCAGCTACGGGCGCGGGGTTATGGTCTGCCGCAGCGGGCAGCACTTCACCGGGCCCTGGGGACCGCCTGCGCTGTACGCCTTGGAAGGCGCCAGCATCGGGTTCCAGTTGGGTGGCGAGGCCACGGATTTTGTTTTGCTGGTCATGAATCCGAAAGGGGCGCGGTCCTTACTTTCGAGCAAAGTGAAGCTGGGCGCTGATGCCTCGGCTGCTGCCGGTCCCAAGGGCCGTACTGCTGAGGGCGCAACTGATGTTGTCATGAGCGCCGAGATTCTCTCCTATTCCAGAGCGAAAGGGCTTTTTGCAGGGGTTTCGCTGGAAGGTTCGACCTTGCGCTCCGATGGCAGCGCCAACGAAAATCTCTACGGTCAGAAATTGACGGCCCGAGATATCATCCGGCTGGGCAAAGTGAAGAGTCCAGCTTGCGCCGGAGAATTGGTTTCGCTGCTGGATAAGAAAAGCCCGAAAAATCTGTCGGATCCAAAATCGTTGCAGTAACCGGCTTTCTGTGCGCGCTGCCGCCTAGGGTGGGCCTGGTTCAATTTTCATGAAGCCTGATTCCGCGCCTCCAGTGCGTTGCTCCTGGGCAACCAACGAGCTTTCCATTCGCTACCACGACACGGAGTGGGGAGTGCCGGTGCATGACGATCGCGTGCTCTTCGAGTTCCTCATTCTGGAGGGCGCTCAGGCCGGTTTAAGCTGGGACACGATCCTGCGCAAGCGGGAGAACTACCGTGCCGCGTTTGAGGGCTATGATGCAGCCAGGATTTCGCGCTACGGCTCGCGAAAAGTCCATTCTCTGCTGCGCGACGACGGTATTATCCGCAACCGCCTGAAGATTGCTTCAACCGTGCGGAATGCCCAGGCCTTTCTCAGAGTGCAGGGCGAGTTCGGCTCATTTGACCGCTATGTCTGGGGCTTTGTTGAAAACCGTCCTCTGGTTAACCAGTGGCACTCGCGCCAGCAAGTTCCTGCTCGTACGGCGCAATCGGATGCCATGAGCAAAGACCTCAAGTCACGCGGCTTCAGCTTCGTGGGTTCGACCATCTGCTACGCCTTCATGCAGGCCGTCGGCATCGTGAATGACCACCTGACCAACTGCTTCCGCTACTCTCAGATTGCGGCTACCCGATAGCCGCGTTATGCCACGTCTTTGATGTGCGTCGCAATGCACCACTGATTGCCGAACGCGTCTTTCACCATCGCCTGGCGGTCGCCATAGGGCTGGTCCACCGGTTCCTGCATGGACGTCCCCCCGGCAGCAAGCGCGCGGCGGTAAAACATGTCGCAATCAACTACGTACAGGTAAAACATGGACGACATTGGCTGGTACGTCCCATGCGCCTCGCCCATTTCGACCACCGAAGTCCCGACCTGAACTTCGGCATGGTGAATGACGCCCTCGGGCGAGCCGTACTTTGCAATCTCGGTCGCCCCGAAGGCCTGCTTCAGGAATTTGATGACTGGCTCGGCCCGCAAGGGATGCATATACACATTGACGTTGTTCAGTCCCTTGGGAACATACGTCGGCCCTTTGCTGGTTGCGATATACCAGTAGTTGCCCGCCGGATCTTTCACGCTTCCTGAGCGCTCGCCGTATTCCTGATCAACCACGCGGCCGATGGATGTGCCTCCAGCGGCCAGCGCTTTCTCATAAACAGCATCGACGTCTTCGACGTAGAGATGAATGGCATGCGTGTTCGGCTTGCCTTTGAACTCGCGGCCAGGCAGACCGCCGCCGATCATGATCATGGAATCGCCGATGCGAATTTCGCCGTGCACTCCTCCGGCCGGGCCGATGTCGCGAAACATCTCTTCTGCGCCGAATGCTTGCTTGGCAAATTCGAGCAGCGCCGGGCCGTCCCCGGCCACCATGTAGGGCGTGACCGTCCGGAAACCCTTGCGAACGGGATTCACTTTCGGCTTTTCGGCGGGCGGAGCCACCGCCTCCAAGCGGCGGTGCATTTCCTCGAGCGACATTTCTTCCTTGCGCGTGGAGAGGATCCAGGTGTAGCCGAACGGATCGGCGAAGTGCCCAACGCGATCGCCATAGAACTGATCTGCCACCGGGCGGAGGACCTTGGCTCCGGCGGCGATGGCCCGTTTGGCAAGCGCGTCCACATCCTCGACATCAAGATGCAGGCGCGCGGGAGAACCCCCCATTGCCTGCGGGCCAAAGAAACCGTAGTCGGGTGATTCGTCGGCCAGGAAGATGGTCGAATTGCCGATTTTGATCTCGGCATGAGGAATTCTGCCCTGGTCCTCGAAGCGCATCCGTTCGATTGCGCCAAAGGCTTTCTTGTAAAACTCGATGGCGGCGGCACAATCTTTGAGCGTGAGGAACGGGACTGCCGTCTGACGGGCAGCGGCGAGTGATTCAACCGGGATTGGTTCAGCTACAGTTGCCATGGATGATTTCCTTTCCAGATCTGATTTAAGTCTTGCCTTGAAATTTTCCCGGGGCAGATCACGCAGATCAGCGGCGATACGCACCAGTGGCGCCAGGCTGCGATCAACGCCCTCCAGCTTGCCTTCCGGGCGCGCGAGCATTGCCTGTGCGGCTTCTTCGAGCTGTTCCACCAGAGAGCGCTTAGGCATGGGCACCCTCCATCTGTGAACGCAGCTTGGTGAGTGCGCGGAACTGTAACTGTTTGATGGCTCCCTCGCTGCGCTTTAGTTTCTGGGCGATCTGCCGGATGCTTTTCTCCTCGGCAAAGCGCATTGCAATAACGTGGCGTTGATCCGCAGGAAGCTGTTCCACCAGCCGGAACAAGCGTGCCCGTTGCTGCGTTTCTTCGTACGCGGCCCCCGACAAGTTACCTCCTGGCGCGCTGAGTTCATCCGGATCTTCGAGACCGGCAATCTCCCGGTTGCTGCGCTTTAAGCGATCAGCGACGGCATTGGCGGCGATTCTCAGCAACCATGCCCCGAACGGCGCGCCGCGCCACTCAAACCGCGGCAGATTTGCCAGCGCCTTGTGAAACACGTCGGCGGTCAGGTCCTCGGCCAAGTCGCGATCGCCCACCCGACGCGCGATGAACGCATACACCAAATGAAAATGAAGCTCGTAAAGTTCGCCAAACCGCCCCGGGTCTTTTTGCGCAGCTTCCACCAGCCGGCGCTCGTCGGCCTGCTCGCTCGCCCCTTTTGGGGACCGCTTCGGTGCCGGTTCTTTGACGGCCATGGTTCCGCTAACTATATCAACGGTTGAGGGCGGGAAAGGTTACGCGCTAAGAGACTCAGTCGCCCATCCGGAATTGCTACCTCTCTGGTCCGGGTCTGGTCGTGTGGATCGCGGTCTTGAACTCCACCCTTGATGCGGGTTCGCAGGTCGTGTATCCCACAAGATGAGTGGAATCAGAATCCCGGCCCTCCCGGGCCACGAGATAGCTGCGCATGGTAAAGCAAGATGCGTCGCGATCGGTGCCGGAAGACACAAGATGGGTGGGTCGAGAGCGGTTAGAAACTTCGCGGCCGGGTCCGAGGAGATCGACTGCTAGCGATTCAGGCGTCGGGGTAGACACCGTAGGGTCATCGTACGGTTGCGGCTTGGCGGCTTCTGCTTGACTTCCAGCCTGAGCCAGTTCGACGGTTAAGGCAAGCACGAATACCCCAAGAATGCCAGTTCGCACGCGTTCCCTCGTTTCTATAGGGCAAATTATAGCTCCCACACCTTTCTGCGCCAAAGGCGGACTCGTTCGCGACAATAGCAGGCGAGGCACCGAGAATCTCCGAGCAACCCGATTGCGCTGACCTGTCATCTACGTTGGGCGGTCGGACGTGTAGCCCACAGAAGCTCTGCTTTGGGGTTCCTCAGACAGACCCTCCGTAAGGTCTTCACCCTACCACACAACTTTCCCGGGAGGAATTTGTGAGAGGCACATTTGTGGTTGTCGCAGCGCTAGGGCTGCTGAGCTCAGGTTCGTTCGGACTAGCCGCACCGAATCCCGCAGCCAGCAAAAGCAGTGATCCGGTAAGGGGGTGTCTTGCGCGTTCTTATGGCAACTACACGGTCTCCGAGGACGGGACCAACCGAACCTTCCAAATCGCGGTCAGCTCGGTCGAATTGCAATCCCATCTCGGCCAGGACGTTGAAGTGATCGGACGAAAGCCGGTCGTGCCCATCAATCGCGGCTCCTCTGACGACGCTCTCGTGGTCATTGGATTGAATGTGATCGCGCAGCACTGTGCCGGAGGCGCCGCTCGATCTGTTGCCACTCTTAGCGCCTCGAGTACCGGCAACGCCGCGGTGACTGCCATGGCTTCGGGTGGTCCGGACACTTCGTCTGCTGGTTCATCTTCCTCTGGCTCATCATCCGCTCCCGTTCCTGGGCCTTCGGTCAACGGATCTTCCGCTAACGGCTGCTCGAATTGCACCTTACTACCTGTACAGGAGAGTCCGCGGCGTGTCACGCTTGAGCCGGGCCTTCCCAGCTCCGACGTCCATCCCGTTTCGATGAGTGAGGAAGCCTCGAAACTTGACGCCATTATGGCCAGCATCGGCCTGGCACTCGCCTTGATCATCATCTTCGGCAAGCGCCGCTGTTATCACGGACCGAGCCGCATGTAGGACTCATACCGCAGGGCGATTCCTACATCTGCGCCCGCGGTTTTTCGGTGGAAGCATGCAAGAGTAAAGCGCGAGAAAACCAAGTTTCTCTCGCAGGTCCGTGCATAAAGATGCAAAAGGATTTGACTCGCGTGAGCGAATAGGCCACTCTAGAGAATAGTGGCTTCTTTCATTCCCAACCCGGGCTGGTATTCGAATGACGCGGAGTCGCCAGCTGAGGGCGAGGACCCCCGCCTTCACCTGCTGCCTCCGGAGTCGCTTAACCAACCCTTATGGAAATCCCTGTTCAGCAATGTGAGCCATACATTTTCTCCGGAAAAGCTGCCGCCATTGCAGCTCTCTTCCCGGCCGCTGGACATCGGCATGCTGTTGAGCGACCGCATTGCCTTGCCGTGGTTTCGCACCGTGTTCACCAATCTTGGCGACGTGATTTCTCCCGAAACCCTGCCGCCTCTCGAACTCGAATCCCGGCCTGTGGATGTTGGGGAATTGATTGGCGATCAGTTGAGCCATCTTTGGTTCAGTTCTCTGCTTCGCAATCTGGCAGACCGCCTGGTTCCTGAGCGGCTACCGGCATTGCAGCTGACATCGAAACCGGATGAGACGGTGTTGCCGCAAACCACCATGCTGCTGCCGCGCTGGTCCGATGTGATTGATACCCCCAAAGTTTTCCTCCCCGATGCTCCCAAGCCGGCGCAGGCGGCATCTGCCACCCGCTCCGTGCCCGCCACCTTACCTGATGTGGCGACCGAGCTCGAGTATTTTCATGTTATGGAGAACGATCTGAAAGGGGATCTGCGGCAGTCCCGCTTTCGTGCCCGACTGTGGATCGCCATTGCTTCCGCGCAGCTGCTGTACCTGCTCGGCATGATGATCTGGGGATAGCCGGTCGGCTAGTCGCGGCTAAGCAATTTCGAGCATCCGGTCCAATGCCGCTCGCGCCCAATACTTCACATCGTCTTTCACTTTAATCTGATTGACGATATTTCCTTCGGCGAGATTTTCCAGCGCCCAGCATAAATGCTGTGGAGAGATGCGGAACATGGTCGTGCACAGGCATCCGGAGTCATCGAGCGTTATGACCTTCTTGCTTTCAGCAGCAAACTCTCTGCCCATGCGATTGACGAGATGAATTTCTGTCCCGACCGCGAACATAGTTCCCGAAGGGGCGTCTTTGATCATCTTCAGCAGGCCTTCGGTTGAGCCGATACCATCGGCTTTCTGGCAAACTTCCCAGCGGCATTCGGGATGGACGATCACGCGAATGCCAGGAAATTTTGCGCGCATGCTATCTACATGCTCGGGCAGGAATCGTTGATGCACCGAGCAGTGGCCTTTCCAAAGAATGACGCTTGCAGCGCGTAAGCGCTCCGGCGTTAGGCCGCCGTTGATCAGATATGGATCCCACACAACCATTTCGTTTAGGGGGATGCCCATGCGGTATCCGGTATTGCGGCCGAGATGCTGATCGGGCAGAAACAGGATTTTGGAGTTTTTCTCGAATCCCCAGCGAAAGGCGCCTGCCGCGTTCGATGAGGTGCATACCACGCCTCCACGCTCGCCGCAAAAAGCTTTTATCGCCGCAGTGGAGTTCATATAAGTGAGGGGCGTGATGCCGTGTCCTTCAGCCGTGGTTAAGCCGGCGGCGGCCAGTTGCTCCCAGCAACTTTCTACTTGCGTAATCTCCGCCATGTCGGCCATGGAACAACCGGCGTTGAGATCGGGCAGGACGGTGACCTGGCCGGGACGACTCAGGATGTCGGCACTTTCGGCCATGAAATGCACGCCGCAGAAGACTATATATTTGCCCGAGGCAGCGGCGGCCTGCTGCGAAAGTTTGTAGGAATCGCCGCGAAAATCGGCGAAGCGGATGACCTCATCGCGTTGATAGTGGTGGCCCAGAACCACGCAATCGTCCCCCAAGGCCTCGCGCGCGGCCGCGATGCGTTCGTCCATGGTGTGGTCGGGGAGGACGAGATAATTTTCGAGACTGCAAACCGGTACCGCTGTAGCCATGTTTTGTCACGCTTTCAGCTCCGGATAGCAAATCTCCCGGCGGATATCCGCTCGGTGGTTTTGCTTGATCCAGAACGGGGATGTTGAAAGCTATCAGCGGCTCCAGCCGATTCACTGCGCGGTCTGCCTGATTATGCACTCCGCGCCCAACCGGCGGGGATGTTGAAGCCACTAGCAATTCTCCACAACTATTAGGATGCTCCACCACGGCGAAAAGCACCGGCTTTTTCAGTCCGAGCCATCACGATGTAGCCGAGCGACCTGGGAGTATTGTGCCCTCTTCCATGGGCAGAAGGCAAGAGCGGGATTACATGCCCTTGGCGTCGGCTTGCCAAAACATGGATCAACGGGTCCTTCCATGGGAGGGGTCGGGAGACGCGGCGGTCTCGACATCAATGTGGAGATGCGTCGCAGGGTCAAGGTTGGGCGGATAGCAATTTCCGTCGTTGTTGTAGTTCGCGGGACAGCCGGCCGCGACGTCTTTTCTTTTTGGCGATTGTGCGTACTGCCAAATGTCGGCGAAATCCACCCCGCTATCCGCAGGCGTGGGCGGGTGTTTCGGGAAGGCACATCCGGGCGAGGGCGGGCAGGCATCGTCACTCACCCAGAAAGCGATCTTTCTCCCGCCGGCATTGTTCCGAATGTCCTCGGCGGTAACGATATCTTCCCCACCTTCTTTCGCGGCAGAAATGCCCGAGCAATAGATCCCCGCACGAAAACCGGCAGCGGTAACCCCATCTACCCAGGCGTAGATGTAGGCTCTTTGTTGAGGCAGCATGCGCCCGCCCTGCTCCTGGTCCAGAAAAATTATGGTATGGCTGGGAAACCCTTCGCGGCAGGCGGCGCCGGCCGCAACCTGGGCGTCCGACTTGCCAAGCCGGGATGCGTGGGAAACCGATTTCAGTTCGGCATAAAGCCGTCCATTGAACAGGACAAGAAACCCAAAGCCCGCGGCCTCGAGATTTGGTCGCTTCCCCAACCAGGTGTCGGTTCGTGCGCTGGGTGGGGCATTGAGCCAGAACCCGCTGTAGGCGAAGCTCTGGCGGAGAGTGTGGAGGTTTTCATCACCCGGATAGTTGTTGCGGTCGAAACCAAGATAGGCGCGGGGAGGAGTCTGCAACTGCTGTCCCATGGAAGCGTTTTGGCCCGAAACCAGAGCCAGAGCTGTGCCAACTATGGTAACAGTCACCCCTTTAAAGAGAATGGGTCTCATGGAATAACGATGTTACCTTACAAGCTAAGCAGCGGACATTTTCAATTCAGACCCTAACGCGTTCACAAACTGCATTGCAGCGGAGAGAACCGGCATGACTTGTGAAGCAACATCTCTTCAATCATTGGATATTCGGCCCTGCACCTGCGTGCCACGGTTAGTATCGTGGTTGCTCGTTGGTGCTCTCGTCCTCGGTTCAGTCGCGGTCATGGCGCAAACCACGGTGGTTTTGGTTGGATCGGGTTCGAGTGTTCCCGCTTCGCTCTACACCCGGTGGGCTGGCGAATACGGGAAGCGAAGCGCGCATATCCAGATGCGGTACGTACCGATCGGGACGAGCGAAGGCATCAAACAAATCTCGCACGGCAGCGGCGATTTTGGGGCGGGCGAGGTTCTGCTGACCGCGAAAGAGCGTGGTGAGAATGGACTAATTGCCCTGCCGGCGGTGCTTATTGGGATAGTCCCCATCTACAACCTGCCAGACCTTCACCGTGATTTGCGGTTGTCTGGAGAATTGCTGGCGGCGATATTCATGGGCGAGGTGAAGAATTGGGATTCTCCGCAGATCGCGCGGCTCAATCCAGACGCATCGTTGCCCAACGTGCCCATTCGGGTGGTGTACCGGCCGGCGGGCAAGGGCTCCAACTACGTCTTTACCGATTTTCTTTCGCAGGCGAGTTCCAGGTTTCGCGAGCAGATTGGAGTTACTCCATCCCCCAACTGGCCGGTGGGAGTAGCTGCCGAGCGCAGTTCGGATATGGTGGACAAAGTTAAGAGCGAGCCCGGCTCGATCGGGTTCGTGGAACTGCAGTACGCGGTCAAGGGAAATCTCCAGCAGGCCGCGGTATTGAACTCGGCAGGAAAGTTTGTAGAAGCCTCCGGCGAGACCATTACGGCAGCGTGCCACTCCGTGGAGGCGCCGCAATGGGAAAGGTTTTCTGCTTCGCTGGTCAACGCTCCCGGCGCCGATTCTTTTCCCATCGTGAGCTTCAGCTGGATTTATCTACGCGCTGCTCCCGGCGCTGACGCACGACAACTGGCGCTGACCGATTTCTTGAACTGGATGTTCAGTGATGGCCAACAACTTGCGGGCGCGGAGGGATATTCTCCGTTGCCTCCGCCGCTGCTGGCATCAGTGAAGAGAAAGATCAAATCGTTACGGTGATTTGAAGATGAAACGCTGGCTTCCGTTGACCGGGAAGCCAGCGTTAGAGGTTACCTCAAGCCATATACCGTGAGGCGTCCTGGGAACTGGCCGTCGAAACCGTTATTGGTTCCGATGTAGAGATTCCCGTTCACGATTGCCGGGGAAGAAGAAACGATCGGATCCTCCGTTAGCGCGTCCCACAAGGGCGAACAGGTGAATTGCCCGCATCCGGCCGCGGAATAGGCCAGTACTTGCGAAGAGTTCTTGCCTACATACACAACTCCATTGGCCACCGCGGGCCCTCCCAGCAGTCCGGCGACACCGCCGTCGCCCAGGCCAAGCCAGTCAGGCTGGCAGGTTACGCTGCCGCAGCCTGCCGCGGGAAAGGCATAGAGGAGGCCATCGCCGCCACCAACGTAAAGCTCACCGTTAGCGACGGCCGGAGTTGAGTCGGTAAACGGATCTTCCAGTACTCCGCTCCATAACTCCGCACATGTTGATGAACCACAGCCAGCAGCGTTAAAAGCATGCACTTTGCTGTCGAAGGCGCCGATATACACCACGCCGTTTACAATCGCGGCCGAAGAGTCAAAAATCGAGGCTCCGACTTTGCCCGTCCACAGCGGCGGGCAGGATGTACTTCCGCAGCCTGAAGCACGGAACGCGTACAAGTTGGCGTCATTGGAGCCGATGTAAACAACTCCGTTGGAGACCGCCGGCGATGAAGTCAGCGGTCCGCCGGTCGCGCCTGTCCAGGCCGGGGAGCAGGTTTTGCTGCCGCAGCCTGCCGCTTTGAACGCGTAAAGCTTCCCGTCAAATCCGCCAACAAAGACGAGACCGCCAGCGACGACCGGCGCAGATTCCAGAATTGAGCCGCCCGTGTTGCCCTGCCAGAGAGGCTGACAAGTGCTCTGGCCGCAACCTGATGCTTTGAAGGCGAAGAGATGATGGTTGTTGGAGCCGACATACACAAATCCGTTGGCGACGGCCGGCGAGGAAAAAATCTCACCGCCGGTGTTCCCCGTCCAAACCGGATTGCAGACATCGTTGCCGCAACCGGAGGCGTTAAACACGTACAGGTTGCCGTCGGTCGCGCCGATGAATGCGGAATTGCCGACAATCGCGGGGGAAGAGAAATCCACCTCGGCGCGCATCAGGCCTTCCCATTTTTCCTCAAGGAACTTGACGTTCTGCGCGTTCACCGTGGTCTCAAGGCTGTTGAACCCGGTGTGTTGAGGGTTGGCATGGTACATCGGCCAGTTCACATTAGCGGGAACTTGCGCGGTTAAGTTGAAACATGAGAACAGGCAAATGAAAAGCAATAAGCAGTAGTAACGCATGAATAGATCTCCTGGCGCCGATTGCGCCCCAAGCTGAAGGCAGGATAAGCCGCGCGCAAGGCGTCCGGTGTCGCTTAATTGTCAAAGTTTGGTCAATGTCGAAGCAGGGCCTATCCGCCGATATGCACCATGGTTCTAGACGCCGGAACAAAATCCGGTTCACCGATGTGGTGCCGTTCTTCTTTCTTTGCGACTACGTCGCGGATGAAGGCGGCAAGGTCAGTGTCCGTTGCTCCTCGACGCATGAGTTCGTGGAGATCGTGGTCCCAGATGGAGAATAAGCACGTCCGAATCTTGCCGTCGCAAGTGATGCGGATGCGGCTGCAATGTCCGCAGAAGGGATGAGAGACCGGGGCGATGATGCCAAGTTCCCCAATGCCATCGTCGAAACGGTAACGGCGGGCGGTCTCGCTGCGGCCGTGAGGAATTTCAACTAATGGCCGGTATTCGGCCATGCGCTGAATGATTTCGTTGAGCGTAACCACCGTGGAGGGCGACCACAAGCGATCTTCCTCGAGTGGCATGAATTCAATGAAGCGCACGACGACGCCCTCCTCGCGCGCGAACATGCCGAAAGGAATGATCTGATCTTCGTTAAAGCCGCGCATCAGCACGCAATTCACTTTGACTGGCCAAAGGCCTGCTCGGCGGGCGCTACGGATGCCAGCCAACACATTGTCGAAGCCATTGGGCACGCGCGTAATGCGCGCGAAACGGTCGGGGTCAACCGCATCCATGCTGACGGTTACACGGTTGAGACCGGCGTTCTTGAGGTGTTTGGCCATGTCGGCCAGCAAATGGCCGTTGGTAGTCATGGCGAGGTCGAGCGGCTCGCCATCTCTCGCGCGAAGGCTGGATAGCTCCCCGATAAAGTCCACTATGCCATTTCGCAACAAGGGCTCGCCCCCAGTAAGCCTGATCTTGCGAATTCCCAGGTCCACGAGAACCCGCGCCATCCGTAGATAGTCTTCGAACGGCAGATCGCCGTAGAGAGCGCCTTCGTTGCCGGTGCGGCAATAGACGCACTTGTAATTGCAGCGATCGGTGACCGAAATCCGTAGATCGGTGATGGCGCGCCCGAATTTGTCGGTGAGAACAGCCATTAGAAGTTTAGATGTTAGCGTATGAGGCCAAGATCGAAGAAAAGAGCCCCGAAAGCGTTGAATTGCCAGACCGTATCACATTCCGTCGTAATTCGGCCCGCCCCCGCCCTCGGGCGGAACCCAGGTGATGATCTGGTAGGGGTCGGCGATGTCGCAGGTCTTGCAGTGCACGCAATTGGATGGGTTCAGGCTGATACGCTTGCCATGCGGCTGCGAGCTGTCATCCACCATTTCATAGACATTGGCTGGACAGAAATTCTGGCAGGGACTGCCAAATTCTTTGACGCATCGCGTGTTGCAGATGTTGGTGTCGTGGATGACAAGGTGTGAAGGCTGATCTTCTTCGTGCTTGGTTCCGGAGTGGTAGAGGTCGGTCAGTTTGTCGAAGGTGAGCTTTCCGTCTCCTTTTGCAGGGCCAAGCAGATGCGCCTCTGCGCCACCGTTCGCGGGCAACGTGGCAAGCTTCTGCATACGTTCATATCCGGGGTGGTTGGAATAGCGGGCGCGCAGGCCGCGTCCGCCCGTGAACTGCTGAATGCCGGCATTGAACATGCCTGCCCAGAATCCGCCTTCGAAACCCTGATGGAAATTGCGCACTTTCCAGAGCTCTTCTTTAATCCAGCTGGCTTCGACTTTCTTCTGAAATCCGCTCAACGCAGCTGCTGAAGCATCGTCTTTTGTAAGCGCTTCGAATGCCGTTTCGGCGGCAAGCATTCCGCTCTTGATCGCCAGATGAATTCCCTTGAGGCGCTGCGAGTTGAGAAAGCCGGCAGAGTCGCCGAGGATCATCCATCCATGGCCTGCGACGGGGGGAATCGCCCACCACCCGCTGTAAGGGAATGACTTTGCCCCGTAGCGGATCATTTTGCCGCCGGAGAGGAGTTTGGCGACGAACGGATGCTGTTTGAAATCCTGCAATACGCGCTGTGGATCGAGACGCGGATCGGGATAATCAAGCGCTGTCACGTAGCCGAGAGATAGGACGTTATCTTTGCCTCCATAAATCCACGCGCCGCCATATTCTCTTGTCGTCAGGGGCCAGCCCATGGTGTATATCACTTGGCCTGGCGCAACGCGGCCCGAGGGAAGCTCCCACAATTCCTTTACACCTTGACCCCAGACCTGCGGATTGCGGTCTTTCATCAGCTCGAACTTTTTGATGAGCTGCTTGGTCAATGACCCGCGCGTGCCTTCGGCAAGAATCACGACTTTGGCCTGCAGATCGTATCCTGGCTCGAAATTCGATTTCTGATGGCCTTCTTTGTCAATGCCTTTGTCGTCGGTGCGCACGCCGGAGACGCGATCGCCGTCGAAGAGCAGCTCTGAGCCGGCAAAGCCGGTGAAAATCGTGATCCCCGTCGCTTCGACCTTACTGCCCAGCCACTTCACAAAACGATTGAGAGAGATCACATAATTGCCATGATCGCGCAACGGCGGGGGAGTAATCGGCAGCTTGAACTGGCTCTTTTCTGTGAAGTAGTAGACGGCTTCTTTGTTGACTTCGGCTTCGATCGGAGCTTCTTTTTCGAATCCGGGCAAAAGCTCGCGCATGGATCGCGGGTCGAGCAGCGCGCCGGAGAGGCAATGCTGGCCGATCTCGCGGGCTTTTTCGAGAACGTAGATATTTTCTTTGCTGAGCTGCGAATCAGGATGCGCGGCGTTGTGCGCGTCAATCAGCCGCGAAAGCCGCAGCGCGCAGGCCATGCCGGCCGGCCCTCCGCCGACGATAACAACATCGGCCGGCATTTGCGGGCGTTCGATCCCTTCAACGGGTTTGCGGAAGACTAGCATGGGTGTGTGCAGCATATCTTTACGCGACTGGTTATCATAAATGTTTTGCGAGTTTCAGCGAAGCAGATCGGGTACGCCAAGCTGCTGGCAGATACGTCTGGCGGTAGGATTCTTGACCTCGCGGTGGCGAGGAACGGTAGTGGGTCAGTGAGTAAAAGACTGACCCCCTACCCGACTGTGCTGGTGCGTTGAGCCTGGGGATTGTGATAAACACTATGCTTCGCGCCTTCACGGAGTAACGTACAGCCAACAGAGAAGCCCTTCGGGAAATCAGCGGCGCGGAAGGTATTTGGGGGTATGCTCGAAGGAATTAAGCTACGGATACGACAATTCTTTCACGCTTGATTTGCTGCCCGGGCCGGATTTTACTGGACAGTTCACGATTCGCTTCCAACAAGATTTCAATCGCGTCGCGGAGGTTTTCGCGGGCTTCTTCTAGCGTATCGCCTTCCGAAATCGCACCAGGAGTTCTTCGGCGTATGCGGTGTATCCACCGCCCTCAGATTCAGGCACCTGCTTGTAGACACGGTTACTACCATTTCCATACCTCGATTTTACGTTTCCACACTCCCCCTTACGCTAGTAGGGCGGAAAGTTACATGCGGGAGTGTACCCAAAGAACAACTATCCCGCCGCCTTTACTTTTTTCACCTCTTCGATCAGCGGCGGCACGATATCGAACAGATTGCCCACAATGGCAAAATCTGCAATTTCGAAAATCGGCGCTTCGGAATCCTTGTTGACCGCCACAATCGTGCGCGAACCCTTCATTCCGACAATGTGCTGAATTGCGCCGCTGATGCCGAGCGCAAGATAGAGCTTGGGTGCTACGGTCTGGCCCGATGAACCGATCTGGCGGTCCATGGGTAGCCAACCAGAATCGCAGATGGGACGTGAGGCGGCGATCTCTCCGCCCAGAGCTTCCGCCAGCTGTTTCGCTAGTTCGATGTTCTTCTGTTCTTTGATTCCCCGGCCGATCGAAACAATAATCTCGGCCTGCGTGAGATCAACGGCCTGCTTGGCTTCTTTGAAGACTTCCTGCGGCTTATTGCGAATCACCCCGTCAGCAATTTCAACCTTGATTGTCTCGACTGGTGCTGCCGCCGCTCCTGCTTCGACCTTATCTCCGCGGAAAGCTCCGTTCTGAAACGTGACAAACCACGGAGCGTCTCCGGTGAAGCTGACATCGGCGGCGAGCTTGCCCTGAAACATCTGACGCGTGAAGAGGAGCTGGCGGCCTTCTTTTTTGTAGCCAATGCAGTCACTAATCGCGGTGCGCCCCATGGCTGTCGCCAGCTTGGGAATGAAGTCGCGCACCTGGTAGGTGTGTGGCATCAGGACTAGTCTGGGCTGCTTTGATGCGATGAATTGTTTGAGAGCGGCGGCAAAAGCGTCAGGAGTGTACGGTTCGAGCTTTGCTGATTCGACCGCATACACTTTGGCAAGTTTTTTCGCCGCAACTTCGTTGGCCAGGGCCGCCACTCCGCTTCCAACTACAGCGGCTTCGACCGGCCAGCCGGTTTCGGCGGATAGGGCCTGTCCGGCGGTGAGCGTCTCCCATGAGACGCGGTTCAGTTTGCCTTCGCGCTGCTCAACCACGACGAGAATGGTATCGGCCATAAAGTAGTTCTCACACTTCAGGGGATCGAGTTCCTTCATGTGAGCGGCCGTCGTCCATCAATGCGTCAGGCTGCCACGCTTATGGAACCCGATCTCCATCAAAACTAATCCTGCGACGCCCTGCGCCAGTACCCACCACAGCCACATATACGACCCGCTGCGCAGGCCAACATACACAAACGCGAGGAAGACGAAATCGAACCACAACAGCACCTTGCCCACGGTGATCAGAACCAGGCCGCTTCGTTGTTTCTCGACGATTCCTTCTTCTTCAATTCGGCTTAACTTTGTTCCTGGCATAGCGCTTCTTAGATGCCTGCCAGTTGGGAAAAAGCAGCCCGGTTGAGGCCGTGGCTACAGCACGCGCAATTCGTTGCGCAGTTTGTCCACCAGCTTTTTCGCAATTTCTGCCGGCGGGCCTTCAATGTGCTCGGTTTTCTTCGTTTTTTGGGGGATGTAAAGCCGCTCAATTTTTTGGAGATTTCCGCTCACTGCCGATTGCACATCAGCGAGCGTAACTTTTCTCATCGGTTTGTTCTTCGCCTGCTTGATGCCAATCAGCGTGGCATAGCGCAGCTTATTGATGCCGGATTGAATGGTCAGTACCGCGGGCAGCGGCATATCCACGAACTGAAAATATCCGGCTTCGAGTTCGCGCTTCACTTTGATTCCGCCATCCGTCTTTTCGATCTGCATGATGATGGTGGCGTGCGGCCAGCCCAGCAGTTCGGCGAGAATCACGCCGGTTTGTGCATAACCGTAGTCGTCCGACTGCAAGCCGGTGAAGATCAAATCGAAAGATTCTTCCTTGATTGCCGCCGAAAATGCTTTGGCAGTATTAAACGCGTCCAGCCCAACAAAAGCGTTGTCTTCGAAATGAATGGCCCGGTCCGCGCCCTTGGCAAGCGCCTCCCGCAATACCTGCTGCGCGCGGGTAGGGCCGGAAGTTATAACCACGACTTCGCCGCCATGTTTTTCTTTCTGACGCAGGGCTTCTTCGAGGGCGTAAGCGTCCGGCTCATTGACCTCATAGGAAACATCCTCGCGAATCCAGGTTCCGGTTTCATTCAATTTGAGCGGCGCATCTTTCTGCGGCACCTGTTTCATGCATACCAGGATTTTCAATGCAGGACTCCTCGACCTTATTGGTTCCAGGTGGAAAAGGAAACTTATTAGTATAAATGAGCCGGCAGCTCGCGGGCGAGGCGCACGCGCCACCGTACTGATCTAATTCCGTCTTGCTAAAAAGTTGGCCTTGTCCGGTTGCGATGTCTGTAAGCTACTAGAAGGGCTACCCCAATGCAGATTCCTATGGTGACATTACGCAACATGAGTCCAATCGCTATTCCAGCGCAAGCGAGAATGATTTCTGCCGCTATCTGATTCTTCATTTATTCCATCTCCTTACTTAGTTCATGCCTGCAGTAAATCCGCAAGCAATCATGCGATCAGCGCCCGCGCCGCATCACTCGGTGAATACCACGGATTGCACGCCCGAGATTTCGAAGCGTTTGCGGCAGCGCAGGTTCTTGCAGGCCATCATGTCATCGCGGCGCAGCATGTAGGAGCGGGCTTTGGCGAAGCGGGCCCGGTCGCGCTCGTCAGCGCGTCCGGGAAGCTGTTTCTTTTTCGAGCGTACCAGCCAGGTGATTTCATATTCCGCCGGCTGTTGGCAGTGGGGGCAGTTCAGAGTTGCCGTCTTCTTTTCCGGGCGTTCGTCAAAAAACTCGCGTTCATCCATGGCGTTCGTTCATTCGTAAGTCAGTTCAATTATTACAGCTTTGCCGTGGCCGCGCTATGGCAAGATGAGCAGGATGGCGAAGCGAAAGAAGCCGAAGTTCAACAAGGTCGAGACGGTGAAAGCGATGGCTCGCGCGAGGATTGGCGCGCCGCCACCTGCGCGCGTGGTCCCGAATAAGAAGAAGCCAACCGTCAAGAAGGAAAAGCACAAAACAACGATGGGTGAAATGTTGACTGAAACTGACTAGAGGGGCGCGGTAGGGCAATTTTCTGAGCTAGGACCATCCACCGTAACTGTTGCCCTACCGGTTATAACGCTCCCATGAGGAGTATCCTTCGTATCTGTTGCCGTCACATTGGCAACCCCGCACTCGGCTCCTGCAGTCAAGGCCCCGCTCGAATTGACCGTAACTACGCCGGGAATATCGGATGCCCAGGTCACCTGGGTGGTAATGTCTTTGGTCGCCGGGGGGTGGCTATAGGTCCCAATCGCTTTGAGAGTCACCCCATCACAGTTTGTATCACCCGGAAGGCAGGCCGACCCAAAGACCACAGCACCGGGTGTTACATCAATCGAAACCAATTGTTGACCGACGCTGCAACCAATCTGGGAGAATGCCAATACCAGAGCGATGCCCGAAGCTAACCAGATCCGAAACTTGATTCTCATGAACCCCCGCGAATGTCGCAACTTTATTAGAAGAAATACAAAAATTCAATAGCACACTCGGGCCGCCCTTACGGCGATACGGTTTCGGCCACCAGCCGCGCGAACCGCTTCACATCCCCTTCCGCCGTATCGAACGAGCACATCCAGCGCACCACCGATTGTTCCTCATCCCATACATAAAAAAAGTAGTGCTTTTGCAGCCTGGCAATCGCGTGGCGGGGAATCTTCGCGAAAACGCCGTTCGCCTCAACCGGGTGCACAATTCTTATCGCCGGAATCGCGCTCATCTCGCTTTCCAGCAGCTGCGCCATGCGGTTGGCACGTTCCGCGTTTTTTCTCCATAAGCCGCCGGTAAACAGCGCGTCGAACTGGGCCGAGATAAACCGCATCTTCGAAGCCAGCTGCATGCCCTGTTTGCGGGTATAGAGAAAGTCGCTGGCCAGCCCTTTATGGAAGAACACCACAGCTTCGGCTCCCATTGCACCGTTCTTCGTGCCTCCGAAGGAAAGCACATCCACGCCAAGGTCGCCGCTGGCCGCTCGCAGGGTCAAACCCTGGCTCACGGCCGCGTTCGCAAGGCGGGCGCCATCCATGTGAAGAAACATGTTTCTGTCATGGGCGAAACGGGCCAGGTCGCGAATCTCTTCCGCTTTGTAAACCGTTCCCAGTTCGGTGGCCTGCGTAATGGAGATTACCCGGGGCTGCACGTGGTGCTGATCGCCGATGCCGTGGTACGCATGGGCCACCGATTCGACGCTTAGCTTTCCTTCCGGGGCAGGGATCGGGATCAGCTTGCATCCGGTAAACTTCTCCGGAGCGCCGCATTCGTCGGTGTAAATGTGGGCGCCTTCGGCACAGATCACAGCGTGGTAAGAGGCGGTCAATGCCTTTAACCCCAGGCAGTTGGCAGCTGTTCCATTGAAAACAAAGAAGACTTCCACCTCGGAACCGAAATGTTGCCTGAACCTGCGGAGGGCATCCTGGGTGTAGGCATCGTCCCCGTAACCCACAACGTGGCCCCGATTGGCGGCAGCGATGGCTTTGAGCAACTGGGGATGAATCCCGGCATTGTTATCGCTGGCGAAGCTGCGGCTGGGTTTTTTCACCTGAACAATGTAGCAGAATGCATCAGCCGGGAGGGCTGTCTATCGGACGCGGAAAGGGATGCTAACTTTCGCTGATTTTTCGCGTCCAAGGGAGCTTGAAGAGAATACAATTTTTCAGCGTAGGTCTCGATCGGTGAGACTTGGTTGGTCATACCAGAGAAGCATGTTAGGTTGATTTGAGAATGCCAGGAAAACATTACATATCCCGCAGTCAACCTGCATGCATGGCTATGCTGGCCGCGCTGTTGTTGGCTGCCATATCCACTGCGTGCAGTGGCGGCCTCGTCAGAGGCGATGCATCTCAAGCTCCGCCCCCTGTCCCGGTCAAGATCGAAGTAGCGCGATCGGTGCCGATTACTGACAGCACAGAATACGTGGCGACCCTCAGGTCACGGGAGTCGTCGATCATCATGCCCCAGGTGGATGGGCAGATCACCGACATCTACGTACACTCCGGCGACCATGTCGCTCAGGGCAAGGTTCTGATGCAGATTGATCCCACCAAGCAGGAAGCCACGGTCAACAGCCAGGAACACTCCCGTGCGGCGCAGGAAGCAAATTTAGCGTGGGCGAAGCAGCAGTATGAACGCATCAGTTCGCTCGCCGCCGCGGGGGTGGTTTCGAAACAGGATTTGGATCAGGCCAAGTCGAATCTCGACAATGCACAGGCGCAACTGCATTCGCTCGATGCGCAACTGCAAGAGCAGCAGGTACAGCTTCGCTACTACCGCGTGACTTCGCCCTATGCGGGAATCGTTGGCGATATCCCGGTGCGCGTGGGCGACCGGGTAACGAGTGCCAGCACGCTCACGACCGTAGACAAGCCGGGAAGCCTGGAAGCCTATGTGTATGTGCCGGTTGAACGCTCGTCACAGCTCAAGCTCGATATGCCGGTAAAAATCGTGGATGGATCGGGCAATGCGCTTGCCGATAGCCGCATCAGCTTTGTGTCCCCCCAGGTGGACAACACAACGCAGACCGTGCTGGTGAAGGCGCGGATCGCCAATAACGAAGACAAGCTGCGCAACTTGCAGTTCATTCGTGCGCGCATTATCTGGGGAACTCATGACGGGCCGGTGGTGCCGATCCTCGCAGTGTCGCGGCTGGGAGGGCAATATTTTGCCTTCGTGGCCGAAGACCAGAAGGGCAAGCTTGTGGCTCACCAGAGACCGCTTCGTATTGGCGAAATGGTGGGCAATGACTATGTGGTGCTCGATGGCCTGAAACCGGGAGACAAAGTAATCACCTCCGGTACGCAGTTCCTGGTGGATGGCGCGCCGGTCATGCCGCAGGGGTAGGGAAGGTTCCGGGCTGCAGGCTCTGGCGAGGGCACCCAGCGTGAAAATTCTTTGCCATGGTTGACTTTTTCATTCATCGGCCGGTCTTTGCCACGGTCTGCGCGCTGTTGATCATTCTGGCGGGCGCTTCTGTGATTCCCAGCCTGCCCGTGGCCCAATTCCCCAACCTCGCACCCCCGCAGGTTTCGGTCAGCAGCGGATATGTCGGCGCCAGCGCGCAGACGGTCGAATCAGCCGTCACCATCCCTCTGGAGCAACAGATCAACGGCGCGCAGGGAATGAAGTACCTGACCTCCTCCAGCGGCAACGACGGCAGCAGTTCGATCACCGCAACCTTCGATCTCGACCGTGACCCCGATCTCGCCGCAGTTGACATCGAAAACCGCGTGAATACGGCCATGGGCAGGCTGCCTGCTGCGGTCAAGACCACCGGCGTCACGGTGCAAAAGTCGTCACAGAATTTCGTTTTTGGCGCCGCCGTGTATTCTCCGGACAACCGCTACACGCCGCTCTTCATGAGCAATTATCTCGACGTCTATGTGCGGGACACCCTTAAGCGCGTGCCCGGCGTTGCGGAGGTCTTCATCTTCGGCGAGCGCAAATATTCGATGCGTCTGTGGCTGGATCCCGTTCGCATGGCAAGCCGCAGCCTGACTGCCACTGACGCCGTCAACGCCCTGCAGGAACAGAACGTCGAAGTGGCCGCCGGCCAGGTGGGGCAGCCTCCAATCAAGGTCGGGCAGCAGTTTCAAATCAGCGTGCGCGCCATTGGCCGGTTGAGCGAGCCGGCGCAGTTCGACGACATCATTCTCAAAACCAACGCTGACGGCACTTTGGTACGGCTCAAGGACGTGGGCCGGGCCGAGCTGGGCGCCGAAGATTACAGTTCGGATCTCATTTACAACGGACATGATTCCGTGGGCATTGCCATCACCCAGCTTTCCACCGCCAACGCCATCACTGTGGACCGCCTGGCCTTGGCGGAGCTTGACCGTTTGTCGAAGCGCTTCCCCCCGGGAATGGTTTATGAGAACGCCTTCGACACGACCGATGCCGTCAGTGAATCCATCAAGGATGTGCTGAGCACGCTGATCGAGGCGATTGTGCTGGTGATACTGGTGATTTTCATCTTCCTCGAAGACTGGCGCAGCACCATCATTCCAGCCGTAACCATTCCGGTATCGCTGGTCGGAACTTTCGCTTTCGTCAAGCTGCTGGGATTCTCGGTGAACACCCTGACGCTGTTTGGCATCACGCTGGCCACAGGCCTCGTCGTGGACGATGCAATTGTGGTCATTGAAAACATCGAGCGGCACATTCAGGAGGGCGAACATAGTCCCAGCAAGGCGGCATCGAATGCCATGAAAGAGGTTACCGGCGCGGTCATCGCAACCTCGCTGGTGCTGGTCGCGGTTTTCGTTCCGGTCGCGTTCTTTCCCGGTACGACCGGAATTTTGTTCCGCCAATTTGCCCTGACCATCGCGTTCTCGATTTCGATCTCAGCCTTCAACGCGTTGACGCTCAGTCCTGCGCTATCGGCGCTTTTGCTCGGGCGCACTCATGGCGGGAAGATCTGGCTCTTCCGGGAAGTGGATAAGATTGTCGCCGCAATTACCCGCGGGTACCAAAGGTCGTTGCGCGCATTTCTTCGCTTCCGGCTGGCGGCAGTAGTGTTGTTTTTTGCCGGCCTAGGCCTCACATATTTCATCTTCCAGCATGTGCCCAAGGGCTTTGTTCCGGATGAAGATCAGGACTGGTTCCTGATCGCGGTTCAGGCGCCGCCGGGCGCTTCGACTGAGTACACCCGCGGGATCGAGAACCAGGTCCAGGCGATCATGCAGAAAGATCGGGATATCGAAAATATTTTTGCCATTACCGGGTCCGGCGTTGCCGGCAACGCCGGCAATCAGGGCGTAATCTACGCCAAATTGCAGGATTACTCCCAGCGCAAGGGGGCAGAGCATTCGGCGAACGCAGTCGTCGACCGTCTGCGGGGACAATTGTTCACGGTCTCGGGCGCACTGGTTCTGCCGTTCCTGCCGCCAGCCGTGAGTGGTCTGGGTCAGATGGGCGGATTCCAGTTCGAGGTCCAGGACCAGGGATCACATACTCTTCAGGAGCTCGCTACTGTGACCCAGGACATGGTGCGCCAGGGTAGCACGACCAAAGAACTGGCAGGACTGTTCAGCAGCTATACCGCAAATGATCCGCAGTTTTTGGTGACCATTGACCGCGAAAAGGCTAAGAGTCTGCACGTACCGTTGCAGCAGATCACTGACACCCTCGGTGTATACATGGGATCGGCGTATGTCAACGATTTCGATTTCAACAATCGTTCTTACCGGGTCTACGTGCAGGCCGACAAGCAGTTCCGGAGCGAGTCGCGGGATATCAAGGAATACTACGTGCGCTCAGACGGCGGCGCGATGATCCCCCTCGATAACTTGGTCACAATTTCTCAGACCACGGCTCCGCCGGTCATCAATCACTACAACCTTTTCCGCTCTTCCGAAATTGATGGCGCTGCCGCCCCCGGCTACAGCTCGGGCCAGGCGATCGCTGCTATGGAGAACCTCAGTAAAAAGACGCTCCCGCAGGGATTCACCTATGAGTGGACAGGACTCTCTTTGGAGGAACTGGCCTCCGGGCAAACCACGCTTCTGCTGTTTGGATTGGGGCTTCTCGTTGTGTACCTGACTCTCTCCGCCCAGTATGAAAGCTTCGTGCTTCCTTTCATCGTGCTGCTCGCCGTGCCGATGGCCTTACTCGGAGCGTTATCGGCGCAGAGCTTGCGAGGGTTGGAAAACGACGTCTATTGCCAGATCGGCCTGGTAATGCTGATCGGGCTGTCGAGCAAGAATGCCATCCTGATCGTCGAATTCGCCGAGCAGTTGCGCGAGCGCGGCTTGCCGTTAATCGAAGCCACGGTGGAAGCGGCGCGGATTCGCCTGCGACCAATCCTAATGACTTCTTTCGCGTTCATCCTGGGCGTGGTGCCGCTCATGGTCGCCACCGGCGCAGGCCAGGAAGGCCGCCACTCGGTCGGCACCACGGTCTTCGGCGGTATGATCATGTCCACTGTCTTGAATCTTTTCTTTATTCCCGTGCTTTATCTGATTATTGAGGGCTGGCGCGAGCACGGTAAAGCGTTTGCCGCGGAACCCGCGCCAACCCCGGCGGATTAACCCAGCGCGGAAGCGGGGAAGCTACAATAGCCTGTTCCCATGCGTGCATTGGCCTGCTTCGTCCTGATACTGCTTGCCGTTTTCCTGATGGCCCAGTCGGCGCCATCAAACCTGCCGGTTCCCAGATTCACTGATGTGGCGCAGCAGGCCGGCCTCGTCGTCCCGCATATTTCTTCGCTGGAGAAGCACTATATCGTCGAATCCATGAGCGGCGGCGCAGGGCTTATTGATTGCGACAACGACGGCAAGGTGGACATCATCACCGCAAATGGCTCGACAGTCGAGCGCTACAAGCAGGGCGGCGATCCGATGATCACGCTCTACCATCAGGACGCGGATTTCAAGTTCACTGACATTACGACATCTGCCGGGCTGGCCCGAAAGGGCTGGGGCATGGGCATTGCCGTCGCCGATTACGACAACGACGGGCTGCCGGATATTTATGTTACCGGCTACAGTGGCAACGCACTGTATCACAACCTCGGCAACTGCAAGTTTGAAGACGTGACCGATAAAGCCGGTGTCGCCGGAGGCGGATTCAGCGCGGGCGCGGCCTGGGGTGACTATGACCGCGACGGCCTTGTTGACCTGTTCGTCTCGCGCTATGTCCACGTTGATATGGACCACCTGCCGGTTTTCGGCAATGACGAGAAGACCTGCCGCTGGAAGGGAATTCCCGTACAGTGCGGGCCGTGGGGCCTTCCCGGAGAAACCGACCTGCTGTTCCGCAACCGCGGCGACGGCACGTTTGAAGAAGTCTCGAAGAAAGCGGGCGTGGACGATCCGAACCGTTATTACGGTCTCGGCGTAATCTGGGGCGACTACGATAACGACGGCTGGCCTGACTTGTACGTGGCCAACGATTCCGGCCCGAACTATCTCTATCACAACAGGCGCGACGGTACGTTCGAAGACATTGGCATGTTGTCAGGAACCGCAGTCAGCAGCGATGGGCTCGAGCAGGGCTCCATGGGTGTGGATTGGGGCGATTACCTCCATGAAGGCAGTTTGTCCATGTTCGTCACCAACTTCGCAGAGCAACCGGACACGCTATATCACAACCTCGGGAAAGACAGTTTTGCCGATGTAAGCTGGGCAAGCAGGCTAGCGAAACCTACGTATCCCTATGTCGGCTGGGGTACGGCATTCTTCGATATGGATAATGACGGCTGGCTCGACCTCCTCATCGCCAACGGTCACGTTTATCCCCAGGCTGACAGCGACCGCAACAGCGCGCCTTACCGCCAGCCGATCCAACTGTTCCGCAATAATCGCGATGGGACGTTCGAAGATCAATCGAGTGTTTTGGCTTCACTTCCCCCAGCTTCGCGTCGCGGCGCAGCCTTTGGAGATATCAACAACGACGGCAACGTGGATATCGTCATCGTCAATATTGACGGCCCTCCCACGCTGTTGCTCAACCAGACCGAAAGCAACCATCATCGTGTGTCGTTCAGGCTGGTCGGGACGAAAAGCAATAAAGCGGCGATCGGAGCGCGTGTCACCGTGAAAGCGGGGAAGCTGGTGCAGTTCAGCGAAGTTCGCGGCGGGGGAAGTTACATATCGCAAAATGATCATCGATTGCACTTCGGCCTTGGTAGCGAGGCGACCCTGAACCAAGTCGAGATCCAGTGGCCGAGTGGAAAATCAGAAACTCTCCGCGACGTGCCTGCGGATTTTGTCTATACGATTGTGGAAGGGCAGGGTGTCCAACGCAAAGATACATTGAACAAACAATAGTCATAAAAAAGGCGCGGGATTCCTCTTCTCCGCGCCTTGCCAAGGTCGCCATCCTTCGCCTTTCGCATAGGGGATGCGAAAGGCGGCCACGGGGCGACCTCAAACTTGCAAATCTACTTTTGGTGCGCGGGAACGGAGCCCGTCCCGCCCTTCCGCGGCATGGCCTTGCTGTCTTTCGGAGGCAGAAAAATGGCCGCCAAGGCCAAAACGCAGACCGTCAGGCCCAGTATGACCGCCCCGCGAAGGAGCGGCCCTCGCACGATTGAAGGTCCGTAAGTCATTCAGAATCAGCTGAATCATTTCGGCCGAAATGCCAAAGAACCAGGCGTTTTAGGGTATCCGCCGCCTTGAAATCGGTATATACTTATGCGGTTTGCCTTCCCCGGGCAACGGTCAGAACCGGAAAACACCGGACATAATCAGGCATTCCATCCTTGGCATGCCTTTGGGGCCCATGGGACAACCCTCATTCATCAACTCTGAGCGGCGGCTGGATTCGTGGAAAGAGATCGCGGCTTTCTTTGCCCGCGATGAGCGAACGGTCCGCCGCTGGGAAAAGGAAAGCGCGCTGCCAGTGCGGCGCGTTCCCGGCGGCGCCAAAGGGCGCGTTTTCGCTTACGAATCCGAGTTACGCCAGTGGTTGACGACTCCGCAAGCCTTTGACGGCTCAGTTAGGGCATCTAAACCTGAGATTGTTATTGCGACCGACGCCAACGCGCGCCCCGATTTCGCGACCGCAGTCATGTGGGCAGCAGCCTTGGCCACCTGTGTGGCTCTCGTTGCCGGAATTTTGATCTACCGCGAACAGCACCGTTTTGCGGTAAATGCCGCTGCCGCGCCGGCGTCCTACAATCACGCCAATCAAGCCGCTCTCGAAGCGGAAGAATTTTATTTAAAGGGCCGCTATTACTGGAACAAGCGGACCCCCGACGATTTGAACCGGGCGGTTGACTACTTTACACAGGCGATCGTGCATGATCCCAGTTATGCCATGGCGTATGTCGGGCTCGCCGATTGCTATAACCTGCTGCGGGAATATAGTGCCATGGCTCCAAGTGAGGCGTATCCGCGCGCCCTGGCCGCTGCCAGAAAGGCGGTCGAATTGGATGACTCTTCCGCCGAAGCACACAATTCGCTGGCCTTCGTCACCTTTTACTGGAATTGGGACGTGGCAGGCGCTGAGCGTGAGTTCAAACGTGCCATCGCTTTGAACCCCAGCCTGGTCCAGGCACACCACTGGTACGCAACTTTCCTCCTCAGCTGTGGCCGGTACCAGGAGGCCTTGTCTCAAATCGAGCTTGCACGCAAGCTAAATCCATCGTCGGCAGCGATTCTGGCAGACAAGGGGCAGATTCTCCGTGCCTCTGGCCGCATTAACGACTCCGAGATCCTGCTCAAACAGGTCGCAAGCTCTGATCCATCATTTGTGTCGGCCCACCGTTATTTGTTGGAACTGTACTTCGATCGCGGGGATTATCCCTCCTACCTGGCGGAGTGGAGGCAGATGGCATTACTTACTCACGATAAACAGGACCAGGCCATCGAGCAAGCCGCGGAGGCAGGATACTCGCGCCGAAGCACGAAAGGGATGCTGGAAGGCATGCTGGCCGAGCAGGAGAAAATTGGAGTTCAGGGATCGGTGACTGCGTATTCCATTGCCAGGACTTGCGTGCTGACCGGTAGGAAGCAAGAGGGACTGCAATACCTGAAAGCCGCGGTTGACCAGCGGGACACTGCGGCATTGTTCCTCGCCGGAGATCGTTTTTTTTCCGGATTGCGGGATGATCCTGGCTACCAATCTCTGATCGAACGGATACGCGCAATCCGGCCCAATTAAGTCCAACCTTACGTTTCTTTCTGAAGCAGACCGGATATCATTAGGTTGTTGCGCTCTCTTCCATGCTTCCCTTCAGGCTCGTATATAGCGAAGGCTACCGTCTTCCCATCGGCGCGCATGTCTTTCCAGTGGAAAAGTATCGCTTAGTGCAGGAACGGCTGATGGCGACAAACGTCGCCGATATTTCCGACTTCGTTACACCTCAGCCGGCCTCCGACCATGACATTCTGCTGGTCCACACGCCGCAGTACGTGCAGAAGCTTAAAACCGGGACTCTATCCGCACGCGAAGAACTGGAACTGGAGGTTCCTTACTCTGCCGAACTGGTGACCGCTTTCTGGCTGGCAGCGGGAGGCTCGATTCTGGCAGCAGACTATGCCTTGAAAGATGGCATGGCCGTCAATACCGGCGGCGGCTTTCATCATGCCTTTCCCGATCATGGCGAGGGGTTCTGCATGATCAATGATGTTGCGGTTGCCATCCGCCGCATGCAGCGCGACGAGAAGATCACCCGCGCCATGACCCTGGATTGCGACGTTCATCATGGCAACGGCACCGCAGCGATTTTTGCTGGAATGCGGATTCCTTCTGGAACATTGCCGTCGCATTTTGGGTCAGGAAGTACAGATTTGGGCGGAAGGCTCCGTTCGGCCCATGCCGGCGATGTGTTCACGATTTCACTGCATCAGCACAATAATTACCCGGCGTGGAAGCCGCCCTCATCGCTTGATGTGGATCTGCCCGACGGCATCGGCGATGACGATTATCTTGCCTGGCTCGACAATGCACTCAGTTCTGGCTTGCGGCAGTTCGATCCTGAGTTGATCTGCTACATCGCCGGAGCCGACCCTTATCGCGAAGATCAGCTGGGAGGATTGTCGCTCACGATCGACGGCTTGAAACGGCGTGATGAACTGGTCTTCCGCGTGGCGAAGGCGAAGAACATTCCGGTTATGGTGACCTACGCGGGCGGCTACGCGCGGAAAGTTGAAGATACCGTGACCATACATTGCAATACGGTGGTGGCGGCGAGAGAAGTCTTCGCCGGATAGCCCTCTCATTCGGCTGTTAGAATATCGAAGTACATGTTCGAGAATCTCTCCGAAAAACTTCAACGTGCGTTCAAATCCCTGCGCGGGCAGGCCGTCCTCAACGAAGAAAACATTCAGGACGCGCTGCGTGAAATCCGCCTCGCGCTGCTCGAAGCCGACGTTAATTTCAAAGTCGTCAAGCAACTTATAGACAACGTTCAAGCCAAAGCCGTCGGGCAGGCCGTCGCAACCGCCTTGGCGCCAGGCGAACAGGTCGTCAAGATCGTGCGCGACGAGTTGATCGAAACCCTCGGCCGCGACACTGCGAAGGTCAAGTTCGCCTCTCAGCCCCCGACCGTCGTTTTGATGGCCGGCCTGCAGGGCTCCGGCAAGACCACGACCTCCGGCAAGCTGGCCAACTGGTTCAAGAACGGCGGCCACCGGCCATTGCTGGTTTCGGTGGACGTGTACCGCCCTGCGGCGCGTGAGCAGCTTAAAGTCGTTGCCCAGGCGATCAAGGCCAACATCTATGAAGGCGAGGTTGGGGAATCGAATACAGCCACGGTCGAGCGCCTGGCGATGGAAGCGCGCCGCGAGGCGGTGAATACCGGCTCGGACGTTCTGATCGTTGACACCGCCGGACGTCTGCACATTGACGACCAGCTCATGGATGAGATGCAGTCCCTGAAAAAGCTGCTGAATCCGTCAGAGATTTTGTTCGTGGCCGACGCCATGACCGGCCAGGACGCCGTCAAATCGGCGGATGAGTTCCACAAGAAGCTCTCACTCACTGGCGTCGTGCTCACCAAAATGGACGGCGACGCCCGCGGCGGCGCGGCGCTTTCCATTCGCCAGGTCACCGGGCAACCGATCAAGTTTATCGGCGTGGGAGAAAAATATGATGCGCTTGAACCTTTTCATCCTGACCGCATCGTTTCGCGCATTCTCGGCATGGGCGACATTCTCTCCCTCATCGAAAAAGCCGAGCAGAATGTTGACAAGAAAAAAGCCCAGGAGATCGCCAGCCGCGCTCTGACCGGCGACGGCTTTTCCCTGGAAGATTTCCGCGATCAGCTGCGGCAGGTAAGAAAAATGGGCTCCATCCAAAGCCTGATGGGCATGCTGCCCAGCATAGGCCCGTTCGCCGGGCTGCAAAAACATGCCGACAAGGTGGACGAGAGCCAGATCAACCGGGTCGAGGCCATTATCGGCTCCATGACGCCGCGCGAGCGCCTGCACCACGAACTGATCAACGGCAGCCGGCGCAAGCGCATTGCCCGCGGCTCCGGCACCAGCGTGCAGGAGGTCAATAACCTGCTGCGTCAATACGCCCAGATGCGCAAAATGTTCAAGCAGATGGGTAAAGGAAACTTCGCCCGCAAGCTCGCCGGGATGAAGCTGCCGGGAATGTGAGTTTCGCGCCTTGCCCGCGCTCGTCTAGAATCTCTAGTCCTTCAATTTCAGCGCCAAGCAAGAGGTGAGCCGTGATTCCGCGTTATACCCGCCCGGAGATGGGCAAAATCTGGAGCGACGAAAACCGCTTTCGCGCCTGGCTCGCTGTGGAGGTTGCGGCGACCGAGACTCTGGCCGACGCCGGCATTGTGCCGCGGGCAGCCGCCCGCGTCATCCGTGAGCGCGCTGATTTCAACTTGCAGCGTATTCACGAGATCGAGGCTGAAGTTCGGCACGATGTCATCGCTTTTACCACGGCTGTGGCTGAGATTGTCGGCGCCGAATCCCGCTGGTTTCATTACGGCCTTACTTCGAACGACGTTGTGGACACCGCGCAGGCCCTGCTCATTGGACAGGCGTCCGCAATCCTCGCAAAGGATTTAATGCGCCTGGCGGAGGTCTTGGAACGCCGCGCGTGGGAATTCAAAGACACGCCGATGGTCGGCCGGACCCACGGCATTCATGCCGAGCCCATTACCTTTGGATTCAAGCTGGCCAACTGGTACTCCGAAGTCCAGCGCAACATCGCCCGTTTCCGGCTGGCTGCAGAAGATATGCGCGTGGGCAAGTTGTCGGGCGCAGTGGGGACGCTGGCACACCTCGATCCTGAGATCGAGGAAAAAATCTGCGCTCGTCTTGGGCTGAAGGCGGCGGCGGTCTCTTCGCAGGTCATTCAGCGCGACCGCCACGCCCATTACCTGGCGACGCTCGCCGTAATCGCCTCGACGCTTGACAAGATCGCCACTGAGATTCGCCACTTGCAGCGCACGGAAGTGCGCGAGGCGGAAGAATACTTCAGCGAGAAGCAAAAAGGTTCCTCCGCCATGCCGCACAAGCGGAATCCCGTTACCTGCGAGCAGATCAGCGGGTTGGCGCGGGTTGTCCGGGCCAATGCTCAGGCCGGTTTTGAAAACGTCGCTTTGTGGCACGAGCGCGATATCTCACATTCTTCGGTGGAGCGCATTATTCTTCCCGATTCAACCACCCTGGTGGATTACATGCTGCAGAAGACAGTCCATCTTCTCGACACCATGGTCGTCTATCCCGAGCGTATGAAAGCGAATCTCGAAGGTACCGGCGGCCTAATATTCAGCGGTCAACTGTTGCTGGATTTGGTGGAGCACGGCGTTTCGCGCGAAGACGCATACCGCCTGGTGCAGGGCCACGCCATGCGGGCATGGAAAGAAGGGTTGAACTTCCGCCAATTGATCCTGAAAGACAAAGAAATTACGCGCCGCGTGCCCAGGCGGCAAGTTGAACGGGCGTTCGATCTCAAACGCCAGCTGCGCAATATTGACGCGATCTTCGCCCGGGTATTTGTTACGTCCGCCAAATCGGGTCAAGCGAAGACCAGAAAAGCAAAAACCGCACAAGCGTAAAGCTTTTCACGCGGTGTGCAGTTGACTTTCTTGCCTCCTAGTCTTCGCTGAGCGGCTTCTTTGGCGTCAAATGGCAGGCATCTTCAAAGCGTCCCATATCGAGTCCCGCCGGTGAAAACTCTGCGATTTGTGCGCCGCGTGGAGTGCGAAATTCAACGTTGAAAACCTGGCCGCTTAGCAGGCCGCGCACTGTGCCTTTGTCCATGGAGAGAAAATTACCTCGCACCCAGTTCCAGTCACGGTGAAAGTGCCGGTCATCCACACGGACGAATACCCGCATTTGCGGTTGCCCCCAAAAACCGGGGAACTCGGGCCGCCCAAGCCTGCCATTGGGGCGGAAATCGCCCAGCTTGTAGTGCCCATGGTCGCAGAAGATCTGCACCATCGCTTTCTCTCTGGCGTCGCGGAGTACGTTATTTGCTTGCAGCATAAAACGAGCCTGCTTGTAGCCCGTCATAGGATCGGTGTTCTCGTACATCATCCAGCCGCCGCCGGCGTTGACCCCATTAGACTGCGCGCACAAAGAAACCACGCCCAGGCCAAGCAGAATCAAAGCAGCACAGAACAGTTTCACTGCCGCGTAACGGCGAGATTTGCTGGGTTTGCTGGAGACGACTTGGGTAGCGTTCAATTTCCCCTCCCGGTTGAACCAAGTAACATGAAGACTTACATGTATATCGTAACCCCGCTTAACAGCAAAAGTTGCGGTAACCAGCCAGGTTCGGCGCCTACAGAATTCTTCGTTAACGGGCATCGTGTGATGAGCGAGTCCCCCTCTGCGCCGCCCCTGCCCGCCGCGGCCCCAACTGTCGGGTTTATGCCTGGATGTTTGTGTAAACCGAGTATTGTCCGGTTGCGGCGATCTTCCTGAGTTCAAGGTTCCGCAAGAGCGTCTCCTCCAGGAGGGGGTTGTGATAGAGAACATACAAGGGCCGGGGATTCTTATCGAGAGAACGGCGTAGATTGCGCAGCAAGCATGTCAGCCCGGATTCTGATAACGGATTAAACAAATAGAGAACCGTTGGCGCCGCAGGAAACTCGAATGCGCGCGCATCGGCACAAATGGATTCGATGTTCTGGCACTTCTGCAAATCGTTCTTGTATTTGCGGATATTTTCCTGCGCAATGTGATGCAGAGCGGGTAGCAGTTCCACGCCTATGATCTGCCGGAACGGATAGTCGGACGCCATGAGCAGCGTGCGCCCCTTACCCGATCCAATGTCAAGGAAGACAAATTCGGGGTAATGAATGGCCAGACCCGCCGCCATTTCGTGGAATAGCGACGGCTCAGTGGGCTGGTAGGGAGAATTGAGGAGTCCCAGCAACCGATCGCGAGATGAAACCGTGGCACTGGTCGTGTCAACGCGGTGGTCCCAGTCGTAGTCCACGTCGCCGTAGCGTTGCCGCCGCCGCCCCGGAGTTGACCCCCGTATGAATTGCCAGATTACGGAAACGAACTGAAATAGGGTGCGCGAGAGTCCTTCTTTGGCCAGATGCTCGCGCCACCAGCTGCGCACGACCGTCGGCAATGTCGGCGGCTGCAGGCCGGAATTTCGCTCCGGCATCAGATCAACGCTTTCGTCATCTTGATCAAGTGGCATGGCTGGTTGGGAGGGTGTTGGTCGGCGGGGAATGGCAGCGTCCCGCTCTCCTCGTAGCCGAAGCGGCGGTAAAAAGGCGGCAGCTCCTTTCGCAAGTTGACTATGGTCAAATCCATAAAATGGCAACCAGCGTCGCGGCAATGAGCCTCGGCCGCTCCGATAAGGAACGATCCGATGCCTGCGCCCTGGCGGAAGGGTTCAACCGCCAGCATCCCGAAGTAGCCGCCACGGCCGCGCAGTTCGACGTAGACGCAGCCGACGAGGTTCTCAGCTTCCTCGGCCAGCAGGAATGCTCCTTTTCGGAGGAGCACGCGGACTTTCTCCGGATTAGTGCGGTCGGCCTCGATGAAAAACCGCTCGGGACGGAACGCGTCGTTCACCAGCCGCGAAATTCTCTCGGCATCTTCGATTGCGGCGGTGCGGATGGCGATTCGAGGCATACAAGGCTGGATCAAGAAAACGCTTGTCTCACCTCAGATTTTAATCGTGTAAATCCCCGGGCAGGAATTTCGGCGCGGCGGGAGGTACGTAGCCAGGCGGAGTTCCTTTCTCGATGAAGGGTAGATCATCGGGGACGCGAACCTCGATGCGGCCATCGGGCGTGAGTTTATAGGTATGGCCGAGGGGATCCACAGGAACGCCGCCGAGCCAGCCCTCTCTTGCAAGGTCAGCGAAACTTGCCGGCAAATGGCCGGTCTGCTGCTTATATCGCCGAACCAGGTTTTCCAGAGCCGTGACGTCTTCATCCACCTGGAGGGCACGCAGATGCGCGACCGCATTGGCGCGAACGTTCTTGTCGTGGGAAGTCTGGTAAGTCGCGGTCCACATCATTTGCGCCGTGCGCATTTCACCCGCATGTTCCGCCATTAGCGCGGCTAATACCTTCAACCAGGGGTGGGCGTTGGGGACCTTCGAGCCGCGGTCGAAGGCCGAGGCGGCATCGCGATAGTCTTTCATTTCCATGTAATAGATAAATCCAAGTTCGTAATATAGGTGCCAATCATCCGGATTGTTGCGAATGCCAAAGTTGGCCAAGTCGATCGCCTGTTCTGGCATTCCCGCTCCATTGGGAGGTTTGGGGGCAAGGAAATTCGCGCCGAACTCATAAGCCACGGTCAAATGAGGATCGAGAGCGGTAGTAATCTGCAGCAGCGGGGCAAGCAGAGTGTACTGCCGCGCTCCCTGGAAGTGCTTGCTTCCGAAATATTGCACCGCCCGGGTCCAATAGATGTCTGCCAGCAGGCCGTCATAGCCGAGGCTGAGTCGCTCGAGAATTTTGGGGGAAGAGATGTAAAGCACCTCCTGCAAGGTTGCGCCGGAGCGCACCCGGTCAAGGCTGCGCAACACCAGGATAGACAGTACAAGGGAAACGATCAGCAGAGTTGTCGCGCTGACAATGACCCGGCGGCGAGGAGTCATTTCAGGTCCCTGTGCTCGAAGATGAGTGTGGCGCCGCACAGCGTCGTCGTGGCATAGAGCAGCGCGTAAACCGTGTTTGAAAAAATCAACTGGCCGGAGATCGGCTGCGAATGCGCAACCTGGCCGATCACATTCAAGGCCGACAAGTTGGGAACAAGATAGGCCGCCCCCGTCGCAAGCCAGCGACTTGGCCCGTGCGCCATAGCGGCGAATGCGCGGAGGTCCTCCGCGAAGTTGCCGATCACGAACAGGGAAAACGCGAACACTGCAGAAAGCAGCGAGGAGGAAAACGCCGAGAACAAGAGGGCCAGCGCGGTAATGATGATAAATTCGAGAACAATAAAATAAAGCGCTACCAACACCCAGCCATCCCCGCGTTGCAGGTGCCGCGAGACGTAAAGCAGGGCTGCAAATACTCCAACCGCCATGCAGGCGGAGTTGACCACCAGCGTGCCGGCGAGGCCAAAGAATTTTCCTACGATGAATTCCCAACGCCGTACCGGACGCGACAGCATTGTATAGAGAGTACGCTTCTCGATTTCCTTGGACACCAGACCAATGCCAACAAAAATAGCGATCACTACTCCGAAGAGTGAGACCGTAGTCAAGCCCAGGTTGATAACGACCAGGCGCTCGATATCAATGGAAATCTGGCCGACAAGAATGGCCGCACCGGACATCAAGAGAGCGAAGGCGACCAGGTTGTAGAGCACACGGTCCCGCACCGCTTCGCGGAACGTGTTGGAGGCGATGTGGACGATGCGCGCGCTCATGGTCTGGCTCCAACTACTGCCTGTGTGGGCTGCACCTTACGCAGGAAATACTCCTCCAGCGACGTTCGAACCGGCGTCAGGGAGATAATTTGCAGTCGCTCGCGCCGCAGGACGTCAATGACCGTGTCCTGGCTGCCTTCCGGGATGACGACGCGAACTGCGTCTCCCGTGGCGTGACAGTCTGCAGTCATGGCGGTGATGGAAGGCGGCACTCGGTTTCCGCGCCAGACGATCTCCACTTTTCCTTCCACGCTCGACGTAAGGTCCTCGACCGCGCCGATACCCCGCAGCTCGCCCAAGTGAATAATGGCGACCCGGTCGCAGAGGGCTTCGGCATCCGAAAGGATGTGCGTCGAAAAGAAGATGGTTTTGCCCTCATGCTTGAGCTGGTCCATGAGATCGCGGACTTCTCGGCGGCCCATCGGATCAAGCCCGGACATGGGCTCGTCAAAGAAAATTACCTCCGGATTGTGCAGAATGGCTTGCGCGATGCCCACGCGTTGCAGCATTCCTTTCGAAAATTTCCGAAGCTGCACCCGCTCCGCGTCAGGCAGGCCCACCCGCGCCAGGACCTGTTCCACTCTCCGCGAACATTCCTTGGCCGCAACTCCAGAAAGACGCCCGTAGTACTGCAGAAGTTCACCGGCAGTAAGGTAGTCGTAAAAGTAGGGTTGCTCGGGCAGGAATCCGATTTGCGCCTTCACTCGAGGATCGCCAATGTCGATACCGAGAATTCGAGCCGAACCCGCAGTTGGAAAAACCAGCCCCATCAGAAGCTTGAGGGTCGTCGTTTTGCCCGCGCCGTTGGGGCCGAGGAAACCGAAAACCTCTCCTCGCTCGACCTCCAGGTCGAGGGGGCGCAAAGCGCACTTGGGCTTCTTATGCCAAAAGCCTACGCTGTAATTCTTCTGCAAGCCGCTAATTTCGATGGCAGACGTGGAAGTCAAGCAAGACCCTTATGGGGATTCCCCTGGAAAAATTATATGCAAACGCCATCCGCCGTGAGATGGCGCCGGCAGTACCCGCGATTACCAAGGTCAAAGCAAGAAGAATTCACAGAACCACAGATCAAAACCGAATCATTGCGCGATTTGGTAGGCAATGCAGGTGGGAACATCCGGTGCGGGCACGGTACCGTTGGCCCCTGGATTGATGTGCATCACTCCATCGGTAGTGATGCAAAAGTCGCGCACGCCGGTCTGATTGAACGATTGAGGCGCTGAACTGGCAACGAACGTAGTGTTCGGGCCGCCGCCGGTGGCGAAACCTGCCGCGAAGAATGTGTAGCCGCTCTTGTTCCCGGCGGAAAGCACGCTATCGAGAAAACAGGCAGTTACGGAACTCGGCGGACACGCGGAAGCTGGACCTCCGAGGGATGAAAGATTGGTGGCGTACCCGTCGGTCGGGTAAGCCGCATTATAGGCAATTTCTGCTGTTGCAATCTGGCGGACCGACTCGGCCGCAGCCGACTCATTAGCTGCGATCCTGGCCCGCAAAAGATTGGGAATGGCAATGGCCGCAATGATCAGAATGATTGCTACCACGATCAGGAGTTCAATTAAGGAGAACCCTCTGCGGTCGCGATTCCATTCTCGAAACTGCACTGCGCGATTGTTCATGCCGAGCCTCTGGACTTGATCGTTGCAAGTTCTTGGCCACTTGTCCCCTGCGGCGCCAAGGTCGTAGTCTCCAAAGTTACTGGGGGAGTGATGTCAATTCATACGCCTGCGGCGGCCAGCATGCCGTTTTCCATGCCGCCGCGCCAGTGTTATCTAGCCTTTCAGAGTTCCTTACAGAAGCAGGTCTGGTGTTCAGGTGCAGGCCGTTTTTGGGTTCGCGTCGGCCTTTGGCTCCTGGCTCGCCGCTCGACAAAATAAAAGGGAGCAACGGATCGCCGTTGCTCCCTGGCTCTGTACCCTCCCCCGGGTACTTTGCCAACTAACTTACTGCAGTGTGGTGTAAGCTACGCAAGCCGCATTGGTCGTGATCGGTGCGCCGTTCAGGCTGGCGGTAAAGCGGATCACGCCATCTTCGTTCGAGCAGAAGCCGCGCACACCCGTCTGGTTGAACGAGGCCGCCGCGCCGCCAATGGTGTAACCCACTGCCAGGTTGGCGTTACCGGTAGCCGCTACCGTGCCCAGGCCGAAATAGTAGCCGCTCTTGGAAGTACCGGCAGCAGTCGCGTTCGACAACACGCTGTCAATCAAGCAGGCGTTGGTCGAGGTCGGACCGGCAGCCGGACAGACCGTACCCACCGCTCCCGGCCCAAGCGCCGGAATAGTTCCGGCATAGCCGACCGTCGGGTAGGTGGACTGGTAGGTGACTTGCGCTGTGTTCATGGTACGAATCGAGCTGACCGCAGACGACTCATTGGCGGCAATACGCGCCCGCAACAGGTTCGGAATCGCGATGGCAGCGATGATCAGAATAATCGCCACCACGATCAGCAACTCAATCAGTGAAAAGCCCTTCTGTTTCCGCATCTCGTTTCCCTCTTCTCCGTTATCAATGTGGTCTCAATAGACCCGAATGCCCAGTATGTTCGCATTTTACCCGCCACACCCCAAAGTTACCAAAGGTGAAGGCGCACGCAGGTTACACCTCGTATTTTCAAGCAACCAGAAGACTTAAGTAACTAATGCAGGTCCTCTCACAGTTATCCCAACTGCTCCCTTTGCCAGATTTTGTCGGGAGGAATGACAAGTTGTGTCATTTTGGTACGGACTCTGAGACACGCCTTCCCGTTGGCGGAACGTTACTGGTAATCAAATCTTGCAAGTGAATTATCGCTGGCAGGCACCGCTGTCAAGCACCGTCCCGAGGGCGGTCGGCAACTGCTATTGCAAATTCAGCTGTCTTAGCTTGACCGCGCACCGGGTGTTGCCGCAGGTTCCGACGCTCGAGTTGGTGAGAGTAGTGAAATACATACTGGAAGCCTGATTCTGAGTACTGACGTTATCCACGATAATTCCGCTGACCCCTCCCGGATAGTTGACGTCATTCAAGGCGGCTATGACAACCCCGGTGCTGACGTCGTTGGTGATGATGTATCCGTTGGAACCCGAACCAACCAAACCGCTCATCAGCAAATCGTGGTCACTCGCGTTCCCGCCCAAAGAGAGGTTCGGATTGTACAGCTCTGTGTAAGGCACGCATGGGAGATTCGACACCGCGTATCTCTGCAAATTTCCCGTTGGGGTGGAGTTCATGGTGGGGTACGAAGTAAAACCGACCCAATAATGGTAAGGATAAGTGTTGCTTGGACCCGTACCGCATAGGAACATTTCTCCCGTATTCGGGCTGCTTCCCCAGTATTCGTTATCGAAGGCGCCGGTGTGCAGGTCAATTCCTCCCAGCCCGACCGGAACGGCAACCTCTCCGGTCAGATCCATATTAAGTTGAGCTACCACTGCGGCCGCGCCGGAAGTTCCGTCGTTGCCGGAGAACACATAAATCTTCTGGCTGCTGCCTGAGCTATCCATAATGACGGAATCAGGAATGCCATAGGCTGATCCGGTTGCCGTGCAGTCCGCACCCGTTCCCGTCCGGCCGGGAGGATGCGCTGTCGTGCAACCGCCTCCGCCAATCATGACCGGGCCCGCGCTGAGAGTCGGAGTGCTGCCTCCCGCATTGACGACCCAGAGCTCGCCAAGTTGGTCGCCAACGAATAATCGCCCGCTGGGATAGTCAAAAACCGGGCCATTGGGAACAGGTTTGGCGCCTCCGGTACCGGCGACCGGTAGAGTGAAAGTCCAGTCCACTGTTGGCTGGCTATTGAGCGCGCAGGTGAAAACGCAGCTTATCCGGTAAATCTTGCCGTCGTCGCTGGCGACGAACGCCTTATCTGTCTGGTAGTCGACCCAAGGCGAGGAAAGGGTAGCAGTAGCGGAGAACGAGTAGGTTATGGATTTGAGGCACGACGTTGAGGACGAGCAGGACCCATTGAGCGTAGGCGCGGCGGCAGCGGTGGCGGATGTGCCTTCTCCAGTCTTCCAGCTAAGTATGTGGAATATTGCAGATCCGGACGCGCTTTCGATGTAGGCAACTTTCGTCCCGTCGAGCGAGATGGTGGTGGAAGTCAATACCGAACCGCTGGCAGTGCTGCCGTTGTAGGCCCAGGTGACGGTGGCGTTCGCGCCACATAGTCCGGTCGGACTGGAGCCGGCATACAGGTTGTTCACACCGACGATATTGGCCTGTCCACCAGTGACCCCCGCCACATTCAGCCCAAATACCGCGAAGTCACTGGCACAGCTCGGAGTCCCGTTAATGTCGAACATATACTTGGCGGGGTACATGCTCTGGCCGACGTTACCGGCGCCAAGACTGAGACTCCAGTCGAACCTCAAATTTCTTTTCTCCATGTTATTGACGTTGGTGCCGTCAATGATGGTCGGATGTAAGCGGGGAATTTGGGGGAGCTGAATCTCCGTGAGTTGCGGGAACACCTGCGGTGACCCATCAAGGCTTACCCGCAACAGATTGCGTTCGACCAGATGGGAGAGCACGCGAGGCTCTTTCCGGGCCGCATCCAGGTTTGCTGGCGACAGTCCGCCGCTCAGAACGACATGGTGATGCGTCCAGTCGGTGACGCGGCCAACATGTTTTTGCCGGTGCGGCTTTTCACCCCGTCCTGCCAAAGGAACAATAGCCAGAACCAGCATCAAGACCAGCCGACGGCAGCAGGAAAAGTCCATAGTAAGCGCCCTCGCAATGGAAAAATATAATTAGCGGAGATTAATGGTTCCAGATTAAAGGAAACCCACGAGGTTGTTGACTATCCGCGGCTCTCGCGCATCACCTTAGTAACAACGCGAATCACCCCTGTTTTCATGTCTTCCCCCACCCGTCGCTCTTCAGGTGTTCATACTCTCCAGAACCAATAATGGAAACCACTTCCGGGAAGTTGATGCGATACACTTTCAAAAAAGCGGCCTCAGGAGGGGGCGGAACCGCGGTCGGTGATACAGATATGGCAGAGATAACAAAAGACGGGAACGAGCAAGCAAAAGCCGACCCTGCGGCTGCCCCGAAGAAGCCTTATCACAAGCCGGCGTTCCGTTACGAGCGCGTATTTGAAACCATGGCCCTGTCCTGCGGAAAGCGCGATCCTACTGAATTTCAATGCCGCTTCAATCGGAAAACGTCCTAATGCGCCCGACCACGGAAGCCTGCGAGAAAACTAAGCTGGGTTTAGCCGCTGAAATTCTCCGTGCTGGCGGCACAATCCGTTTGCGAGCACGCGGTGCAAGCATGCTTCCCACAGTTTGGCCGGGGGATTGGCTCACGGTCGAAAGTCTGAGTGCAGAAGCTCCGATTCCGGGCGATATTGTGCTCGTCGCCCGCGACAGCGGGTTTCGGATACACAGGCTGGCCCGCAGGATCGTCAGGGAAGGGCGTTCGCAATGGATCACGCGAGGGGATGCGCTGCCCCGGTTTGATCCGCCTGCGGAGGCTTGCGAGGTGCTGGGAAGAGTCTCCGTCATTGATCGTGGCGATCGCCTATTCGCCCCCGAACGAACCTTGTCATGGGTTCGCCGCGGCATTGCAATCCTGCTTTCCCAATGCAGTCCGCTACGCAATTTTATCCTGCGCCGTCGCTCCCGAGACCTCAGCCGATTCCGCAGGACGGGAAGCACAAGCACAGACTCGATGTTTTATGCCTCATCAAATCAATAAATGAAACCAGCCACACCGAACCCGCGCAATGACAGTGTGATGGTTGAAATTGGCGGAATGGCGATTGGGCTTCGCACTCAGGACCCGGTTTTCCGCAATCTACTCGAAGCACGATATGCGGGTTTCATCGGGAAGTCGGGTCGTCCCGATTTCGACTTCGATATTGATCTTTATGAATCCGGTTACGCGCCTGATGAGGACGTCCAGGTACGAATGGAGGGAGACGCCTGGGTCCTCACGCGGGGCGATTTCCGGGGATGCTGGGTGCCCGGCTCTCGCCACGGCCACGTACGGCAGGCCAACAGTCCTTACGCGATAGATTCCGTCCTGAGGATTGTCCACAGTTTGCTTCTCGCCAGGCAGGGCGGATTTCTGCTCCATGCCGCAAGCACAATCCGCGACGGCAGGGCATTCCTGTTTGCTGGAGTTTCCGGGGCCGGGAAGACTACGATCGCCAGGTTGGCTCCGGCGGATTGCACTTTGCTCACAGATGAAATTTCCTATGTGCGCCGGGACCAGGAGACGTATTTCGCCTGTGGCACGCCGTTCTCGGGAGAACTCGGCAAACCTGGGGAAAACCGTTCGGCTCCCCTGCGGACATTGTTCTTCCTGGAAAAAGGCTCGGACAATCGAATTGAGACAGTTTCGGCGGGTGATGCGGTTCGCCTGCTGCTTAGAAATATCCTGTTTTTTGCGGACGATGGCGAACTCGTGCGGCGGGTCTTTCAGTCAGCATGCGAGTTTGTGGAACGCGTTCAAGTGAGAAAGCTGGTATTTATGCCACATGCAGCCGTATGGGAGATCATTCGGTGACGGCCGACAAATATATCGCAAGAAGTTCAGCGATTGCAGCCCGGCTCTTGGGCGGCGAGATGATGATCATGTCAGCGACCGATTCGACATTTTTCACTCTCAACGAGGTGGCAACCGCCATCTGGCAGGCGGCAGACGGGTCTACTCCGCTTTCGGCAATTGTGCGCAAGAGTATTTGTGACAAATTCGAGGTTGGCGCGGAAGAAGCAGAGCGCGACGCCCAACAGTTTGTAGAAGAACTTTCCCGGCACGGCGTTCTTTTGCTTTCAGAACGGCCTATCACCTCACCGCTTCATCCGGAGCGGCGATGAGCCTTCTCGCCGAAATGAATCAGAAGGCGTTCAGCCTGGCTGTGCCTATCAGCGTTCATCTGGATATCACCTACCGCTGTAATGAACGCTGCGTCCATTGTTATCTCGATCACGATGACAAAGGCGAGATGTCAACTGCAGAGATCGACGATGTGCTTCAACAGCTGGCCCAAGCCGGAGCATTTTTTCTGACGTTGAGCGGGGGAGAAGTTCTGATGCGCCGCGATTTCTTCCGCATCGTGGAACGGGCGAGAGAACTCCAGTTCAATGTCAAACTCAAGACCAATGGCGTAATGGTTCGCGAGCCGGAAGCCCAACGCATCCGGGACTTGGGCGTCGAGCAGATCCAGATCAGCGTATATTCTCACCGGGCCGAAATCCACGACGGCATCACGAAGTTACCTGGTTCGCTACGCAGGACGATTGATGCCATTCGATTTCTGAAATCGCAAGGGCTGAAGGTCACCATCGCCAACGTTCTGATGTCGGGAAATCTTCACGATGGCTCCGCAGTGATCGCTCTGGCGAAAGAACTGGAGGTTTTCTACACCGTGGATCCCACCATCACGCCGAAGATGGATGGAGACCGGTCCGTCCTGAATTTCCGGATTTCAAGTAAGGAGCTGAAAGGTGTGTTTCGGAATGAGCAACTCGTGGGAGATGTGGCGGAATTCTGCGCGCCTCCATCTGCGCCGGACGAGGAAATCATGGATGGTTATCCTTGCAGCGCGGGCCACACCTCCTGCTACATCTCTCCCTATGGAGATGTTTTTCCCTGCGTGCAGTTTCCTTTGCTGTGCGGCAACTTGCGTAAACAGAAATTCGCGGAAATCTGGCACGATTCACCGCAGCTCAAGGAAGTGCGGTCAATCCGGGCCAGGCACCTCTCCACCTGCTCCGGCTGCGCCCACGTCGGAACCTGTACGCGCTGCCCGGGCCTCGCTTATATGGAGGGCGACATGCGCGGGCCCTCCAGCGCGGATTGTGAGAAATCCTTCCAAAGGACCGGTATTCCCAGCGCGAACATGATGAAGAGAGGCCGAGTTACTCCTGCGTCGCACCTCGTTCATATCCAGCCCCTTGCCCGTTTTTCGGCCGATTCACTTACATGAGCCCTCCGATCCGCTGGAAAAATATCGTTTTTGCCGGCAAGACCAATCGATTCTTAGCAGCTCGGGCTGAGATCATCCGCATGACTTTGGGGTCAGCCCGGGGAGTAACTGACGTAATTTTCGCCGCTTCTGTTCCCGCCCTTACTATCGGGTAGCTTCGAACACAATCTAGTTTCAAACACAAATATGGATCGCCGCCGCAGCCACCGCGTGACAACCTATCTGCCGGTTCGCATTTGGGGTGTGGACGCGAAATCGCAGCCCTTCATGCAGTTGGCCAAAGTGAAGAACATCAGCGCCGGGGGAGCAGTAATAGAGGGCTTGCTGCGCCAGGTGAAGCCGGGCGAGGTTTTGCACGTACAGGCGGGGGGAAGAACCGCGCTGTTCCGCGTGGCCTGGGCGGGCAAGACCGGTTTGCGCCGCGACGGGCAAATCGGCATTGAATATCTTCCTGCGCAACCTTCCATCTGGGATCTGGATCTGGGTGCCTGCAGCGAGTTTGCAGGCAAAGGCTAGGACCACTTGCCGCAAATTCCTTTGGTCCATTTGCCTGCGCTCTTTCGCGTCCACTATCCTGCCCTTTGACCTTCGCAATCCATGGAGGGCGCTTGCGCCTCAATCTTCTTGCCTCAGGGATGTCGCTCTTGCTCATTTCTTTATGCCAGGCGCAATCCGCGCCCCACTTGGAGGTAATGCCCATGCCCGCGCAGGTGCAGGCGGCGGATGGGGAACTGCCGGTTGATGGGTCGTTCTCCGTGGGAGTCGCCGGGTCTAACGCGCGGCTCAGGCGGAGCGTCGAACGCTTCCTTAGCGGCCTGCGGCGTCAACTGGCAATGCCGCCGCAAAACATGAAGGTCGTTGACCCATCCCAGGCCATTCTTGTCGTGCGTGAAGGACACGCGAGCAAAGATCTGCCAGAACTGGGGGAGAACGAGTCCTATACCCTGGCGATTTCAAGCACGCGCGCGCAACTCGACGCGCAAACGACGATTGGGGCCATGCATGGGCTGCAAACGTTCCTGCAATTAGTGCGGACCACTCCCCATGGATTCGCGGTGCCGGCGATGGTAATTCATGACGAGCCGCGATTCCCGTGGCGCGGCCTGATGATTGACGTGAGCCGCCATTTCATGCCGGTTGATGTCCTGAAGCGAAATCTGGATGGTATGGCCGCCCTGAAACTCAACGTCTTTCATTGGCACCTGTCAGATGACCAGGGTTTTCGCGTGGAAAGTAGAAAACTTCCCGGTCTGCAAAAAATGGGTTCCGATGGCTTGTATTACACGCAGGATGAAGTTCGCGATCTCATTTCCTATGCGGCCGACCGTGGCATTCGAGTGGTTCCTGAGTTTGATATGCCCGGCCACACTACGGCTTGGTTTGTTGGCTACCCTGAATTGGCCAGTGGACCTGGACCATACAGCATCGAGCGCAAGTGGGGAATATTCGACCCGGCAATGGATCCAAGCGAAGACCAAACCTACAAGTTCCTGGACCGGTTTATTGGCGAGATGGCGAAACTGTTTCCTGATAAATATTTCCATGTTGGCGGCGATGAAGTAAATGGCAAGCAGTGGGAAGCAAATCCCACGATCCAGACCTTCATGCGGGAACACCAGCTTCGAAGCCATCAGGAGTTGCAGGCGTACTTCAGCCGCCGCGTGCAAGAGCTTGTCCACAAGCACGGAAAAATCATGATCGGGTGGGACGAAATTGCCAGCCCCGATTTGCCCAAAGATGTAGTCCTGCAATCGTGGCATGAGGAAAATCCGCCGGCTGCCAATGCTAGGCAGGGATTTCGCACGCTGCTCTCTACCGGCTACTACCTCGACCTGATGTGGCCGGCTGCACAGCACTACGCCGTGGATCCCATGACCGGCGGCGCAGGTCTGAGTGCTGAGGAGCAACAGCGCATTTTGGGCGGGGAAGCCTGCATGTGGTCGGAGTATGTTTCGCCAGAGAACGTGGACTCGCGAATCTGGCCGCGCATGGCGGCCATCGCAGAGCGGTTTTGGTCACCCCCAAACGTAGCCGACCTGGCTTCGATGTACGCCCGCCTCGATCGAATCAGCGACCGTCTGGTTTGGCTTGGGCTGACGCATCAGTCCAGCTATGCTCCCATGCTTTGCCGCATTGCCGGGAATGATGACATTAAGGCGTTGCGTGTCTTGGCTGACGTCGCCGAACCAGTGAAGGATTACACGCGCGAGGAGCTGGCTGCGGTCCCGGCCACCAGCCTGGATCCCTTGGACCGTCCGGTGGATGCAGTTCGTCCCGAAAGCGCCTCTGCGAGGCGCTTTGCGCAGATCGTGGATGCCTTTGTTTCGAACCACGCAGAAAGTGGAAATGATGCCGAAATCAAGCAGTGGTTGACTCGCTGGAGGAACAATTCAGGCGAGCTGCAAGGTGACGGGCAGCAATCCTTCCTGATGCACGAGGTTGTCCCCCTTTCGCAGAGCCTGTCAGCGCTGGGGGCAATCGGGCTGCAGGCTCTGGATTATCTGGAGCAGGGAACGCGGCCCCCCGATGCCTGGAAAGCAAACCAACTGGCCCGGATCGTTCAGGCTGAGAAGCCACAGGCGCAATTACTCCTGCCGATTTCGCCTTCTATAAAGAAGCTGGTAGAAGCCGCTGCACCGGCGGCTGCTCCGCCCGCAAACTGAGCCTTGCAAAAAGCGGCCAGCGAGCCGGCATCAATCAGCCCATACGTTCGTCTGCAATGGGTTACCCCTGTGAAGATCCGCCGTCGAATTTGACACGCCTTAACGCCCCGAGTATGATTGCGCCCCTCAGGACTCTGGCCTGTCCGGCAAACCCCCTAATTTGCCGGGCAAGCACTGCAACATAAAACCGGTTCGCATCCGCGACAGAGGCCAGGTTTCACCATTTCGAAGGAGGAAACATGCCAATACCAAGCAAATACAACGGAACCTACACGGTCACGATCTCGAACTGGAATGGCAGGTCCACGAGTCCCGGCGGAACTTTGGTTGTACCGTCGCCCAACAGCACCAGCGAAATCCGCTATACCATCAGCGGCCAGAATGCGGTGGATGCGACGCCAAGTTTTAGTGGCGACAATATTTCGTTCTCCATTGGCAGCTACAGTTTTGGCGCAAGCAGTTGGAGCAGCGGCAGCGGCTGGTCAGGCAGCGTCAGCGCCCCCGATCCGGCAGCGGTACAAAGTGGACAGTGGAATGCTAACAAACAGTCGGGCGCGAAGGAGCATGAGAAGAAAGAGGTGGCTTAACCAGGCATAGCGGCATCAGAGGAGGAAAGTAGGTCTTTGGCAAGGCGCACTGCGAAGTCGCGCAGGAGAGGGTTTCGTGTGGAAATAGGCGCGTCGTCTGCCCGGCCGGGCGTTTGTGGTGTGGTCCGTCGACAGCAGACTCCTCCCTGCGGCCGGAATAACGAAATTCGCGGGGACGTACCGACTGAGACGCCGCGCTACACAGGAACTATTTGGAGTAGTATTTATGCATTCGCCGACACCTTCTCTGCGCCACGATGAAAGCGACAGCTTTACGCATCGCATCTATCCTGCTGGCCGTTTTTAGCCTGCCTGCAATTCTTCTGCACGCGCAGGAACCTACGACCCTAACTCCAGGCACGACTCTCGAGCGCCCGATCAAGGGCGGGGAATCGCATTCCTATGAAGCGGCGCTGAGCCCGGGCCAATTTCTGCACGTCGAAGTCGAGCAGAGAGGCATTGACGTTGAGGTCATACTCTTCGGGCCCGACGGAAAACAGATTTCGCATAGCGACAGCCAGAACGGGCCCTGGGGTCCGGAGCCAGCGGTCGTGGTTGCAGAACAGCCGGGAACCTATCGGGTGCAGGTGGATTGCCCGGACAAATCTGCCGAAGCGGCGCGATACGAAATTCGAATCGTCGCGTTGCGAGACGCGACCGAAGACGACAGGAAACATGCCGCCGCCGAGCACCTGATGGAGGACGGTCTGGATGTCTCTCTGCAGCAGACCGCCGATGCGGACAAAGTGGCGCTGCCCAAGTTCGAGCAAGCCCTCGCCTACTTTGCATCATCCACGGATAAATATCGCTACGGTCTTCTTTTATATGAAAACGGCGTGGTGCACGCCTCGGCGAACAATTTCCGTAAAGCCGTAGAGCTTTATAAGCAGGCACTGCCGGTTTTTGAGCAGATCGGCGATTTGAACATGCAAGGCACTACGCTGAATAACCTCGGGGGTATGTACGATGTTCTGGGTGAGCCACGAGAGGCGCTCGTTTTCTATGACCGTGCCTTGGTAGCTGAGCGGCAAGTCGGGCAAAAGCAGTTCGAGGCACAAACCCTCAATAACATTGGCAAGAGTGAAGCTGATATGGGGGAATGGGAGAAGGCGAACGACTATTACGTCCAGGCAATTCCAATTTTTCATGCCATCGGAAACGCCGGGTTGGAGGCCAATGCAACTCACAACCTTGCCATTAACTACCTCGATCTGGGTCAGCTTGAAACCGCGCTTGAGTATCTGCAAAAGGCGCTCTCTTTGGCCCAGACTGCGGACGACAAGCAGATCGAAGCGAACTGCCTGGAAGACATCGGGAGTACTTACTCTTTGCTCGGTGAGTCAGCGCAGGCGATTCAATCCGACGAACAGGCGCTGGCATTGCGCTATGCGGCAGGAGATCAATGGCGCGCGGGTCACACAATGCGTCACCTGGGCAAGGCATATTCCGACGATGGTGATCAGGAGAAGGCGCTTGGGTATCTGCAGAAATCGCTGGAGGCCATGAAGGCTGCCGACGATCGGCGGGATGAAGGCGTGACGCTGTACCTGATGGGGCAGGTTTATGAACGCATGCATCAGCCGCAAAAGGCGGTTGATACGGAAACTCAGGCGCTCGCGCTGCTCGAAGCGCTCGATGACATGGAAGATGCACCCAAAGCACACGTGGAACTGGCGCGGGCGGAGCGCGGCCTGGGGGATTTGGGTGAAGCCCGCAAGCAGGCCGAGACCGCGATCAGCGAAGTGGAACAGGTGAGGACGCACGCTGGGGCGCAGCGGGAGCGGGCTTCGTATTTCGCGACCCAGCAGGGCATGTATGAGTTTTATATTGACCTCTTGATGCGGATGAACCAGCAGACCCCGAATGCTGGCTATGACGATCAGGCATTGCAGGTGAGCGAGCGCGCTCGGGCGCGAAGCTTGCTCGAGATGCTGGCTGAGTCGAACGTGAATTTTCGCGAAGGGGTGGATGCAAAGCTGCTGGCGCAGGAGCATGACCTGGCGCAGTTGCTGAATGCCAAATCGCAGCGGATGCTAGAACTGAGCGGTCCAGAAGCGGAGGTGCAACGCAACGCGCTGAAAAAAGAGATAGGCGATCTGGAACAGCAATATAGCCAGGTTGAAGTGAAGATACGCAGCTCCAGCCCGCGTTATGCGGAGATCACGGAGCCGCAGCCGCTCAGCGTGAAAGAAATCCAGCGCGATGTTCTGGACAGCGGCACCATGCTGCTAGAGTACTCCTTGGGCGGCGAGCGCAGCTATGTGTGGGCCGTGACCAGTGACGGCGTCAAAAGTTACGAACTGCCCAAGCGCAGCGAAATTGAGCAGTTGGTGCGCGAAGTCTATGAATTGCTGACGGCCCGCAGCGCGTACTCACGCGGAGAATTGAAGGAACAACGTCAAAAGCGTATCGCTCAAGCGGATGCCAAGCTGCCTGATGCCGCAGCCAAGCTGAGCAAGATGGTGCTGGGCCCGGTCGCCGCTGACCTGGGCGACAAGCGGCTGGCAATCGTAACGGATGGTTCGCTGCAGCACATTCCGTTCGCCATGCTGCCCGTACCGAACGCTACGGCTGAGCCATTGGTCGCCGGGCATGAAATTGTTAACCTGCCTTCGGCTTCGATGCTGCCGATCCTGCGCAAGGAGGCCGAAGGCCGAAGACCAGCCGTGGGCACGGTCGCGGTTTTTGCCGATCCCGTGTTTAGCCGCGATGACGCAAGGGTCAAGAGCAAAACCTTGACCATTGCGGCGAAGGAGAGGACGTCACGCGACGGCAGCAGGATTCTCGAGCAGTTGTCGGAAGATTCCGACGATGTGGTCAATGGATCCGGCCACCTGCGTGTGCCGCGTCTGCCGTTCACGCGCGAGGAAGCCGAGCGGATCATGAAGCTGGCTCCGGGCAAGAATAATCTTGAGGCGCTCGATTTCCGCGCCAGCCTGGCGCTCGCCACCAGCCGCGATTTGCAGTATTACCGTTATTTGCACTTCGCAACCCATGGGTATCTGGACAGCGAGCACCCTGAACTTTCGGCAATCGTGCTGTCCCTGGTGGATGAAAAGGGACGTCCGCGCGATGGGTTTCTGCGCGCAAATGAAATCTATAATTTGAAATTGCCCGCAGACCTGGTGGTCTTGAGCGCCTGCCAGACCGGGTTGGGAAAAGAAATCCGGGGGGAGGGAATTGTTGGACTGACGCGTGGTTTCATGTACGCCGGCGTTCCGAGAGTGATTGTCAGTTTGTGGAGTGTGAACGATCGGGCTACGGAAGAACTGATGGGAAGGTTTTACGAGAAATTGCTGAAAGAAAATCAGCGTCCCTCTGCTGCGTTGCGCCAGGCACAGGTGGAGATGTGGAAACAGAAATCGTGGTCCGCACCTTATTATTGGGCAGCATTTGTGCAGCAGGGAGAATGGAAGTGAGTTTTTGTCCGCAATGTAACGGAGGTTTGAAGTCATGAAAAAGCGAATAGCTAATCTGCTGGGTAGCGTGGTCCTTCTGGCGGCAGCGATGGCCGGATTTTCAACCCTGCTCGCGGCGCAGGACGGCAGCCAGCGCGGCATTGTGGCGGAAGAATTCGTCAAGGCTCGGCCGAAGGCTGGAGGAGCTGCGGCGAAAGTGCCTGGCTACAAATTGGTCGGCGGCAGCTCGAAGACCGTGACCGTGGCCGCTCTTCGGGCAAACTCGGCTGACACGCGCGAACTTGGCATCACCATCTGGCGGCTGAGGCCCTCCGTTACCAGCGACGGCGGGCCAAGAATTCTGGTGCAGGAGGGCGCCGAGAGCGTCGAATGGACCCCGGAACGGGTTCCCTCCGGAGCTCCTTTGAAACAGGGCGACCGTGTGCGCCTGAGTATTGAGTCGCCGCGCAGCGGATATTTGTACGTAATTGACCGCGAGCAGTACAGGAACAGGGAACAGGGCGACCCTTATCTTATTTTCCCGACCACTCGCACCAACAATGGGAACAATCAGGTCACGGGGGGGCGTTTAATCGAAATTCCCGCCCAGCCGGACCGGCCCAATTACTTCACCATGCGGCAAAGCCGTCCCGATCAGAGCGGCGAGGTGCTCAGCGTCATTGTCACAGATAAGCCGCTGGAAGGCCTTACCCTCGGGCCCAAAGCTCTGGCGCTTACGAAGGACCAGGTCGCGCAATGGGAACAGAGCGCGAGCACGCAAATACAGCGCTTCGAGATGACCGGGGGCGCGGGCAAAACCTGGACCAAGGCTGAGCAGGAAGCCGGCTTAGATGGCACGCGTTTGCTGACGCAGGATGATCCCGGTCCGCAAACTATTTACCTGGTCACCGTTAAGGGCGACCAGCCTATTCTTGTGAAAGTGGGATTGAAATACGGCGGCTCCTCGAAGCCGGTAAAAACCGAGACCGCCAAATCTGTACGCGGAAATTAGCCGTGATCGCGGAGGCTGAATCAGCGGGGCCGTGGCTCCGGCATCTACGCCGGCGAGGACATGTTAGCGATCACTTCGTTACGTTCCACACGTACAGAAAATCGTTGTCACTCGCCGTCGCTACCCTTCGCCCATCCTTGCGGGTCGCGCGGTTGAGCGCTGAACGCACATTCTCCTTCGATTCGGCGAGCTCTTTGAGAGGCACCTTGATTGCCGTGCCATCCTTCATTTGATCAAGGTCCGAAAGGATTGCAGTGATGATCTGCTTGTGCTTCCCCTCGCGGCCTTTGGGAACATCCAGCTGGGCCATAGTCCTGAAATTCATCACCGCCTTCTGCGCTGTCATGAGAATTCTTCCCCTATATCTTAAGCAATGCTTACGTAAACGAATCACTATCCTAACCAATTCGTAGCCAACTTGCAACCTAAACGATACGCCGGTAGTGACAAGGTTTGAACCTTGTCACCACCGATACGCCACTACGCGCCACCAGCAGCCTCGCGTTCTCGCTTCAGCGCCATCATCGGGTATACGGGGTCCGTCTGCGCCACCCATCCTGCGCCCGCGACTGCCGCTGAATACGCTGCTAAGCGCCTGACCGCGCCTTCCAAAAGAGGTCACCCGTATGCTTTGGATCCTGTTACGGTCTGAATAGCGGGAAAGGGCAGGCAAATGGACAGGGCGAAAACGCAATTCGAAGTAGTTCCTCTCGAAATCGTTCAGGAGCGGATCGCAAGAGGTGAAATTGTGGAAACAGCTACGGACGACGGCGCTTTCCCGCTTGGCGCCGGCGGCTCGTCCGCTGCTGCATTGCGATACCCGCAATGGCAGGGACCCTTCCATGCAGCGCTTGTGGAACTGAACAGCGACAAACTAAAGGAACTGGTCGCCATCGCAGAAACCGCGGTCAACTACCGCTTGCAATCTATCTCTGACATGGAACACGAGCGCGCGGAGCGCCTGGCGCTCGAAGATGCGTTGGCGGGGCTGCGCGTGCTCAAGAGAGAAGGCGGCAAGAATGAGTCAAGCGCCTAGGTTAAGTTCACCGCCAGCGAGTTTGCGTTGGGAGCACGCAGCGTAGACGACAGGGGGCAATCCAAACGAAAAAGCGGGCCATCCGCGGCGAATTGGAACTGATTGAAAAGTGGAACAAACGGTTCCCCGTCGGGGAGAATTCTCATCCCTCGGTAAAAGACGGCTGGATTGCGCGTCAAATGCGCCGCGCCGAGCTCTTGGCCGAGTTAGAAAAACTTGGCGACCCAATTGTCGCTCCAGCCATGCGCCTCCGGCGTCCCCAGCGAACCACCTGCGCGCTTTGACGCTCCGGCAGCCGGATCACGGCTTTGCAGGATCAAACACCCCTTCCACGGGGTGATTACTCGATCGCTCAAATCTGCCGTTGACTTAGCAGTTTCGGCCTTGCTAGCATTCACTCTGCTCGTCACGGCTGCCTACGCTGTGCCCCTGCCGCTCCCGCCTTGCAGGTCGCCGAATAAAAGGAGACCCCATGCTGATCAAGTATCTATTGCTGTCCCTTCTGAGTACACCTCTCATCGCGCAACCCGATGGAGTGCCGGCGTCATGCTCCAATGCCACGCTCACCGGCAATTACGGCTACTTATTGAACGGCACGGCCGGCGGACTTCCCATCACAACCGTGGGCCAGATTGCAACCAATGGAAATGGCACGATCTCTGGGTCCCTCACAACAAGCTCCAACGGCAGCATCAGCAACCTGGTCGAGCTTCTGGGCTCCTATCAGATCAGCCCGAACTGCACCGGCACGATGACGATAACTCCGGCGGGTCTCTCTTCCTCGAACTTCAGCGTGTCCGTTACCTCCGGCGGCAAGCAGATTCAGATGGTGGAAATTGATAGCGGCACCGTCGAATCGGGCACCGCCTACGCCCAGGGTATCGCCACCTGTTCCACGGTGGGTACAAAAGGCGGCTATGGCATGCTCGGCGGGGGGAGCATCATTGGATCAGGCCCACAAACCTATGGAGGAGAGATCAACCTGCGCGGCGATGGCACAATCACCGGCACCGAAACCGGCAGCGCCAATGGGACGATCTTCCAGAATGCGGCTGTCTCCGGCGCCTTCAAGATTGACCGGATTTGCCAGGGCGGCGCCGTAATCACCGTCGGCCAGGGATCTCTCATTCACTTGAATCTGGTCGTGGTCAACGCCCAGAAAACCGTCCTCTTTATTCAGACGGACGCCAGCAGTCTGTCCTCGGGAATCTTGCAGCAGTAAATCGTTCTGTGAGGCGCATGTCGCCAGCGCTTACCCGCCGGCGATTGCTCCAATCACGATGAACGGCTCCTTCCCAGACGCGACCGCGTCAGGCAAAGGAGCGTCAGGCGATTGGTGCGACAAGTCCTCTTCACAGGCGAAGAAGCGCAGAAACGGACGCCGTTGTAGCGTCTCGTGGTCACGAATGGCTCCCCGGAGCATTGGGTAACGTGCCTCGAGTGCATCTAGTAGCGATCGCTGCGTGATTGGGCCAGTGATTTCCAGCGTTAGCTCGCTGCCGACACCGGCCAGATTACGAAGATGAAAAGGAAGAACTACGCAGACCATGTTTCGACTTGGGTCGCCCCGCTCCTATCGTTAACTTTCTCTGCTCGCTTAAAGTAGACGCGATTCGAGCTCACATGGTTTCCTCCATCCGTCTCGGGTCCTCAAACAGTTTCGCCGTGGCCGCTCCGAAGATGAACCCGCCAACGTGCGCCAGATAGGCCACGCCTCCGGTTTGCACCTGCGCGACTGAGCCCGCGTGGAAGAGCTGGGTCAGGAACCAGAAGCCGATTAGCAAAGCCGCCGGGATGAACGTCACTTTTACAAACACGAAAATCAGCAAGACGGCGCGAATCCTATCGCGAGGATACGTGACGATGAACGCGCCCATGACCGCGGCGATCGCTCCGCTCGCGCCGAGGTTCGGGACCGAGGAGTGCGGGTCAGCCAGCACCTGGGCAAGCATGGCAACCAGGCCGCCAACCAGATAAAAGATAAGATACCGGGCCGGTCCCATCGCGTCTTCGATCTCGGGGCCGAACGCCCAGAGAAAGATCATGTTTCCGATGATGTGTGACCAGCTGCCATGCATGAACATGGCTGTTAGAATGGTGATTAATTGATGGCCGGAGGTGATCTGGGCGGGAATCGCCGACCACTGCACTATGAATACGTCGCCGCGCATCAGTTCAAGCACAAAGACCACGGCATTCACAAAGATGATGAGACCCGTGGTAACGGGAAAGCTTGTGGGCCGGCGCGACGCATCGCCCAGCGGAATCAAACCTCCCATAAAGATGTCCTTTGCTTACGTGCGTGATTCTGTTTCATTGGGCAGGGCTATCCCGGCGTCGAAAGCTACTTTCTCAGCGAGCCAGTTCCGGCGACGCTATGCTGCCATCCGCCGTTCTGTGAACCGGTCGGTTGTCTTGCGGACCGCCAGCGACAGCATCACGCGGGAGACGCCGCTGATGATCATGCTCACGCCGACAAGGGTGCCAATCGCCCAGGCCGAACTCGACGGCCATTGCGCGTAGATCATCAGCCCCAACAGCAGGGTGATGATGCCATCGAGCAGCACCCAACTGGCGCCCTGCATGGATCGCATCTTGAAGAACAGAGCGATATCCAGGATGCCCTCGACCAGAAACAGCGATGCCAGCACCAGAGTGAGCGATGCGACGCCAAGCACGGGATGCGCGATCAGGTACACGCCAAAGCAGAGGTACGCGATCCCGACCAGCAGTTTCCAGATTAAACTGCCGGCTCCATGAGCGTGAAAGGCAAGGATCAAGTGAACCACGCCTGCCACAACAATCAGCCAGGCAATGACCACATTGACCGCGACCGCCGCCATCATGGGCGAGCCCACCGCCAGCACGCCGAGAATGATGAGGCAAACGCCCCACACGATGGACCACGTCGAAGCCTGCCGCACGACATCTACCGGAGTTTGCAGCGCCATAGAAACCTCCTCGAACAGACGGACGGAGTGTAGCGCAACGGATGCAGGAATGCTACTGATTCTGCAATCCGGCAACACGGTGTGCGTAGTACTCGCCGCTCGGCAAGCTGCCCACAAAAGTGCGCAGTTGCGCTGCGGTGGTGGCGATCACAAGGTCAATGCCTGAGTTGAGCGCGGAGCGCCATAAAAGGCGCTGGCAAACGAACCGGTCAGCATGTGAGGAATGCCGGCTTTTTCGAGCCTTGCGGATATATCCGGCAGAACTGGCGGCAAGCTCATGGCAAGCGAGGCAGTGGCGCGGGTAGGAACGCCAGCCTCAGCAATTCACGTGAGACCTGGAGCTCCGTCCACTGCGGATGTTCCTGCCGAATCCGCGCCCGGCTCAGTTCTCGCGCAAACTCGCTCATCTCAAACGCAAGTAGCATCCGCTGCTCGCCCGTCATCGATCGGTAAATCTTAAGCTGCAGCTCCTGTGCCGCCGAGGTTGTGTCGGAGATAGGCACGCGAAATAGTACCATGAGCTGCCAGGCCTGGCATCGGCGGGGCTCAGGCCAAGAAAATGGCATCCGTACTCATTATGCCAGTGTCTGCACCTCAACGCTCAGCACCGCTGGAAGATGTTCGGCAATTGGTTTCCAGTTGTCTCCTGCATCGGCGGAGCAATACACCTGGCCGCCGGTCGTGCCGAAATAAATGCCGCATTTGTCCAGCGTGTCCACCGCCATGGCGTCGCGCAGCACATTGACATAGCAGTCCTTTTCCGGCAACCCGCGACTCAGACATTCCCATTCATTGCCGCCAGTTTTGCTGCGGAAAACGCGCAGCTTCCCATCCAACGGAAAATGCTCGCTGTCGCTCTTGATGGGGACAACGTAAATCGTCTCCGGTTCATGCGCGTGCACGTCAATGACGAAGCCGAAGTCGGTGGGTAGATTACCGCTGACTTCTTTCCAGTTGTCGCCGGCATCGTCAGAGCGCATCACGTCCCAGTGCTTTTGCATGAACATCACGCCCGGGCGCTTTGGGCTCATGGCAATGTGGTGAACGCAATGTCCGATAAGGGCGTCAGGATCGGGAATGTATTGCGACCGCAATCCTTTATTTATGGGCTTCCAGGTCTCGCCGCCATCATCGGTGCGGAACGCTCCTGCAGCGGAAATCGCAATCCACATCCGCTTCGGATTTTTCGGATCAAGAATAATCGTGTGCAAACACATGCCGCCGGCTCCCGGCTGCCAGTGCGGGCCGGTGCCGTGGCCGCGCAGTCCCGGCAACTCATGCCAGTTTTCGCCGCCGTCCGTCGAACGAAAAATCGCCGCGTCTTCCACTCCGGCATAAACAGTGTCGGGATCGGTGAGCGAGGGCTCAAGATGCCAAACCCTCTTGAACTCCCACGGATGCTGCGTGCCGTCATACCACTGGTGCGTGGTGAGGGGCTTGGCAGCCGAGTCATACACAAACTTGTTGCTGGCCGCTTTCGGCGGGCCTGGCGCGGGCTTTTCTCCCGGCGGCGTTCCCGGCTGCACCCAGGTCTTGCCGCCGTCGTCCGAGCGTTGAATAATTTGGCCGAACCATCCGCTGGTCTGCGAGGCATAAATGCGGTTGGGATCTGCGGGCGAGCCTTTCAGGTGATACATCTCCCACCCGGCAAAGTGCGGCCCGGAGACTTCCCAGGTTTGCCGCTTGCCATCTGATGTAAGAATGAATGCGCCCTTATGAGTGCCGACTAAAACACGGACGTTGGACATGACTTGCTCCTTGTAAGGGTTTCCACCTCTGCCCGCATCCCGCAAATCGGCGAGATATGGACCACCCTGCAAAAACGTTAGGTTCCGAATCTCTCTGCTGCACGTGCCCTGGCCTTGGCACCTTCGTCTTCGCGATTCTTAGGTGGCGCCGAAGTTTCTAGCGAGCGAAGCAGCCGCCGCGACACAGAGGCAACCTCGTCAATGGCTGCGGCAAATGCCGCTTCGTTGGCCCTCGAGGGCTTGTTGAATCCGCTGATCTTGCGAACAAATTGCAACGACGCGGCGCGGATTTCTTCATCGGTTACCGGCGGGTCGAAGTTGAACAAAGCTTTGATGTTTCGGCACATAAAAATTTCCTGAAAGTAATATCCCCACGTCCCGCCAAAAGCGGCGAGAGGTGGAGGAACGCCATTTGAGTTTAGTCGATCACGGCGGCGGCTGCCCCACCCTTCGTGTCTTTCGAAGGGGGGGATTCACCGGCAATCGTCTTTACGCGGCTTTCGCTGACAGTGCCCTCATTTGCTTCATCATCTCGCGCATGGCGGCAATGTGGCCCGGCGAGCGGCTCTCAAGCCAGGTTTCATAGCGTTGCGCGGCTTTTTCGAGATGAGCGAGGAATTGCTGGCTCCCAAATTTCTTTCGCGCCTCGGGAACGGCCGGCTTGACCCGGTCCCAGACGCCGAAGAATTCGCCGCTGGTTTCAAAGAACAGATCTTCGTGGAGCAGGCCATAGTTCAGCAGAGCGCAGGCCTGGTCCCAATAGCCAAGAACCATCATCAGGAAAGTTCCGCCTTCGGTTCCAAAAGCGGCAACGCGCGACCAGTCGTCGAAGCTCTCGACGAAAAAGTTGCGGAAATACCAGTCCCGGGCCTGGCGCAGCCGGGCCTCGCGACGCTGATCGTAGACTTGCAGGTGTAACTGACCTTGTTCGTGCGTGGGCTTTGATTCCATGAAAGTCGTCGTCTCCTTGAGAATTAGTTCTTCGGGAAGTTAGGATCGGCCTTCACTTCCAGAATCTGCTTGGTATGGCGCTCGCTGTGCCCCCCGATGAACAGCACCCATTCATAGGCGTCAAGCTTCTGGCCGAACGGACTGTCGGTGACGTGCTCGCGCAAATCCGGCGTGGATTGCAGAAATGCGACAGTGCGGGCGCGGCTCTTCAGAAAATGATCGAGCGCTTCCTGCGGTGTCCAGCGGCCGGTAGGAACAAATTCGGACGGCGCCTGCGCCTTGTGGCTCCGGTCCGGGAGCATGGCCAGAATCCCGGCATCAATCTTTGCGGTGTCGCGATCGGACGGCCCGGCGGGTGCCTTCATCACGTTGCTCGTGATGTTCTGGAACAGTCCATCCTCCACCACGGCGATGTGCTCAAGGACTTCTGCCACTGACCACCGATCGGGCGCGGGCTTGAACTACCATTGCGCCTCCGAAAGACCCGTAGTCGCAGCCACCACGCCATCGCGGGTCTTTTCGAGATACGCAACGCCCTTGTCGCGGTCGGCCTGGGTAAGCGCCTGGCCGAACGCAACCGCGCTCAACAACAATAGTGCAAGCAAAAACTGGGAGACTTTCTTCATCGCTGCTCCTTCCGGTTGTGCTTCCGGCGAATGATTTTGATTGCAACCAAAGTTCGACTCTTCTTCCGACAAAAAGTTATCCCGCCTTCAGAAATTTGCTCATGGAACTTTGAGGCTCCGCCGCACCGGCCGTTAAACGTGAGGGAAGCAGGACGGAGCACGGTCCTCGAATCCTCGATAGTTGTGGAAAACCGGCTACTCGTGGCACTATAGGCATATCACTTGCATAAAGCAAGTAAAAAGTTATCTGTTCTACGGGTATGCCGAAGCGGGCCAAATCCGGGCGACGGTCACGGTGTCCGCTTAACGCATCAGTTGAGATGCTGGGCGACCGCTGGTCGCTTCTGATTATTCGCGACATGATGCTGCGCGAGGCGCGCACCTTCAAGGAATTCCTGGAAGGCTACGAGGGCATTGCGACGAACATTCTTGCAGACCGCCTGCGGAGGTTGGGGTCCCACGGCATTATCCGTTCCGGGCCGGATCCGGCTGACCGCCGCAAGCTGATTTACCGTTTGACCAGGAAAGGAATCGATTTGGCCCCGGCGCTGACCGAGATGGTGCTTTGGGCAGCGGCCCATGAAAAAACCGGGAACAAGGCGCTTGTCGACGTGATGCGTAAGGACAAGGGCCGATTTCTGGCCGAAGTCCGTGCCCGTTGGGCCGCCCGGGAAGGCGTGTGAGGTGCTGGGCGTCAGGATCACGCTCCCTTTGTGAGCAGCGGAGAAAGGTATAATTGGGTCGAGCGCGCCCGTAGCTCAGCTGGATAGAGCGGCAGCCTCCGGAGCTGTAGGTCGGGAGTTCGAATCTCTCCGGGCGCGCCATTAGCTGCGGATCCTTCGCTGCGCAGGATTTCGGCTGTGGGCTCCCGCTGCTCTCACGCCCGCAAGGCGCCTCAAGTTCGAATCTCTCCAGGCGCGCCATAACTTCGGCGTTTTGGCCAACTTCTCACGCCTTCCCGGCAAATTCACACAACCTTAACCGGCACGAAACACCTCCGCAACCTGTTCTCGCTAGCATGGAATCGTCCCCGCTGAACTGCGAGATTACCCTTCATCAATTGTGGCCGCTTCGGAGGACTCGATGACCTACTCGCACGACGAACATCGCAAAGTTCTACTGATTGATTCCGATATCGCCAAACAAATCTTACGCGCCAACGTGCTGAGGAATCACGAGGTCGAAGTGGATACGGCCAGCAACGTGGACGAAGCTCAGCGTTTCTGGATTGCGCGTGCCTATGATCTGGTGTTGATGTCGGCTCTGGAAAATTCCGAGGAGGCGGCGCTGCTGGCAGCCAAAGTTCGTGCAACGCGGCCACACCAGAGGCTGGCTCTCCTGGTCGGGCCACCTGCTTACCTGCGTGAAATCGGCAACCGGGGAGCCAGCCTGAGCAATGTCGTTCCCGGGCAGCCCGCAGTGCCGCCAACCAGCCCCAGTGCTCACGGCTACGGGCCGCAGTGGCACGCGATGATGGAGCGGATCATGATGGGTCCGCAAATCACCGCGAATTCCCCAACCGCGGCTCGCGGCGGCCGCCAGTTCGACAGTTAGCAGGCAGTGTTGCCGGCCGCTGCGGCCTGGTCTGCATTACAATGGCCAGTCCACCCATGGCCGAACCCAGACAGGACGCTCTTCAAATGGATGCCGAGATCTCCTGCGCCTGGTCTCTTCCCGCCCATTACTACGTTGATCCTGTGATTTTCGAAAAAGAAAAAGCCAAAATCTTTTCACGAAGCTGGCAGGTTGTCGGTCATTGCAGTCAAGTGGAAAAGCCGGGAGACTACTTCACCACCGAGTGCAACGGTGAACCGTTGCTGTTGGTGCGTGGCGCGGGTGGGGAGCTGCGTGCTTTCTACAATGTCTGCCGGCACCGCGCTGGTCCCGCCGCAGAAGGATGTGGCTCCCGCAAGTTGTTCCGTTGCGGCTACCACGGCTGGACCTATGATCTCGATGGCTTGCTCATCAGCGCTCCGGAGTTCGAAAATGTCCAGGCCTTTGATCGCGCCTGCTTCGCTCTCGTTTCGGTGCGCGCGGAAGAATGGTTCAATCTGGTTTTCGTGAACCTCGATCCTGGAGCCGAGCCGTTGCTCCACCGCCTCGGAGATCTTCCCAAACAAGCCGGACGCTTCGGCTTTCGCGAAATGAAGTTGCTTGAGCGGCGGACCTATGACATGAAGTGCAACTGGAAGACCTATGTGGACAACTATCTCGAAGGCTACCATCTGCCGAGCGTGCATCCCGGCCTCAACCGCGAGCTCGACTACAACGCTTATACGGTCGAAACTTACCCGCGGCACGTGCGGCAATTCAGTCCGATTCGCGGCGCGCAACCCGGGGATGCAACCCCGCGGCGATACCGGGAAGCGCCTGAACATCTCACTACTGATTATTTCTGGATCTTTCCCAACTGGATGCTGAACTGCTATCCCGACAACGTTTCATTGAACCTCGTGTTGCCGCTTGGGCCCGAACGTTCTTTGGCAATTTTCGAGTGGTATTTGCCGGAAAAAGATCTTGCAAGCAAGGCGGCAACGGATTCCGTGACTTTCAGCGATCAGATTCAGATTGAAGATATGGCGATCTGTGAGACCGTGCAGAGGAACCTGCACTCGCGCAGCTATGCTCGTGGACGTTACAGCGTAAAGCAGGAAAAAGGCGTGCATGCCTTCCATTGCATCTACGCGGAGGCGATGTCGCTGTGAATTTAAGCTGCCTTTAGCAACAGGCACGTTACGTCATCATGCTGTGGAGTGGCGCCGACGAACGCATCCAGGTCTCTCATCATGTCCCGCAAAAGCTCGCTCGGACTTGAGCCGCCGGCGGTCTGAAGCTGACTCAACACTCTTGCTTCGCCGTACTCCTCGTTTCGAAAATTTACCGCCTCCACCAGCCCGTCCGTAAAAATCGCCAGCCAATCGCCTGCTTGCAGGGCCACTTCACCGGAGTCATATCCCTGGTCCGCTTTGATCCCCAAAGGCAATCCACCCCGTTCCAGGCGCTCAACCATGCCTGAGCCGCGCCGCAACATCGGTGCATTGTGGCCCGCGTTGATGTAAGCCAGAGTTCGGCGCCCAGGGTCGAATTCGGCCATGAACGCTGTAGTAAAACGCAATCCGCTCTGGCTGTTGGTAGTGGGTTCATATCTTTTCCACAGGGGTCGCGTCCGACCTGATTCCGTGGGGATCGCGTTTTTTATCATGGGCGTTGTGGCTCTTGTTCATCTGTGGAAATCATAAAGACCCACTACCTGGCTGTTGTAGCAGGCGTAATGATTCATGCCGCTAACCAGATCGGCCAAGGCTGCCGGTGTTTCTGCGAGCGTTTTCAGGCTGGCCTGGAAAGTCGCCATCAGTAGCGCGGCCGGTATGCTTTTGCCCGCGACGTCCGCAACTGCAATCAGAAAACGGGGCGGGCCGTCTTCAGCTGGGCGGGCGAAAACATCATAGAAATCTCCTGCCACCGTATTGGCTGGCCGGGTAATGAATGCTAGCGTGAGTCCCGGAACTTCGGGCGGATTCGCCGGAAGCAGCCATTTCTGAATGTCCCGCGCGATTTCGAGGTCGCGCTTCATTACGACCCGGTCGGCGATCTCCAGCATCAACACCACGAAAAGCAGCGCACCTCCGTAAAAGTGCAAATCGAATTCGGCGATCTCCACGCGGCCCCGGCCTTCATAGCTGAAGCCCCCTCCCGGAAAAATCAGCAGCACGACTCCCAGAAACAGAAGCACACGGCGGGCCGGCGTGAGTTTCCCGAGAATTGCCCACGCCAGTTCCTGCGCTGTATGCAGCACGTTGTGACGCCTGGTTTCGCGCGGCGACCGCGCCTCGAAATCGCGCCGGTATAGCCGGTAGCTGGCTCGCGCGTCGGTTTGAAACTGCGTCCACAGTTGGCTGAGTTCCAGTCCTTCCGTGAGCCGCTGCCAGAACTGGTCAAGCTGCGTAAAAATGCCAGGTCGTTGAGGAGTGGTCTGCGGCTGGGCGGGCGCGGCATGTGGAGGAAAAGCCATGGCCGGTGGAGTGATTATTATAGATGCTCGGCTTGCGCGCGAAGCACGACCAGAGTCATATCATCGTGCTGCTTCGCCCCGGCAACAAATGAATCTGCCGCTTGCAGGATGCATGCCATGATCTCGGAAGGCCCCAGCTCCCCGCAGGATTTGATGGTCTCAATCAGTTGTTGCTCGCCCCACTCTTCATCTGCATGGTTCATCGCTTCGCTGATGCCATCGGTAAATGCGACGAAAATATCTCCCGGAGCGATGGGCAGAGAATCCTGCTGGTAGGGAAAGCTCTCCAGCAGCCCGACCACTGTCCCTCCGGCTTCCAGCCTGGAGATCTCCCAGCCGCCGGCTGAACAGTGAAACAACAGGGGTGGATTGTGGCCGGCATTCACATAGGTCAGCAATCGGGTCGCAGGATTGTACTGCGCATAGAAAAAAGTCGCATAGCGGTTCGAGGATGACGCCTCATACACCAGCCGGTTCACGTTGCTCACCAGCGCCGCCAGATTCTCCGGCGCGCGCGTTGCCTCGCCGCGCAAAGACGCTTGCAGACTGGCCATCATGAGCGCGGCGGCAATCCCTTTACCCGAGACGTCGCCGATGGCAATGCCCAGTTGCCCTGCGGGCAATGCCAGGAAATCGTAATAGTCGCCGCCCACACCCAACGCGGGCCGGCATGTCCCCGCGTACTCAATTCCCGCCACTGGAGGGAATTTCTGCGGGAACAGCCGTTCCTGCACCTCACGTGCGATTTCTACTTCGCGGTTCAGCCGTTCCCGCTGCGCCACTTCATCGGCGATGGCCGACATCAATCGCGCATTCTCCAGCGCCAGCCCGGTTTGCGCCGCCACCGACTTGAGTAGCCGCACATCCGTCCCCGAATACGGTTCGTCCGAGCGCTTCGGACCCAGGCTGATGAATCCCAGCAACTTTTCCCGGCTGCTGAGCGGCAGCAGCAGTTCTGAGTGAAGCCGAGCCAGATTGCCGCGGTCTTCATCTCCAACCCCAGGCTCTCGATAAAGCCACGATCCAGGATCGTCAAAATAGACCCGCTCCGGCTCCCTATGTTTCTGCAGAAACTGCACAGTGCCGGTGCCTGGAGAAAAAGAAACATCCGGTGGGGCGTGGTAGCCCAAGGCATACGCAGGCCGGTATGGCCCCACTCCGCCCAGCAGCACCGCCACGTATGGAATGTGCAGCGTCTCGGAAATCCGCGCCGCCACCGTCTCCACCAGCGGCTGGGTCTCCACCATGCCGCGCACATGATCACTCAGCTCCGTTAAAACCTGCTCTGCGTTGTAGGCCTCGCGGAAAAACCGCCGGTCGGTCCAGGTCCGGATTTTTTCCGCTGCCTGCCGCAGCCGGAGTACGGCTGCGACCCCGATGCCAATGATGATGAACTGCTTGGGCAGACTCTTCCCGCTGCTGGCGAGCGTCACTGCCCCGGAGAGAATCGCCACCGTAAGCGCGATCTGCATGACGCGGATGCCATTCCTGGCCAATGCATACTGCAAGCCTTGCCGCACCACCACCCGCACATCCATCGCCCGCTGCACCACGATGACGTAAGCGAGAGTAAGCGGGAATAGCAAGAGCAGGAACAGCACCGGATAGCTGATCCATTTCGAGAACAGCACAACTTGCGTTCCACGGATCAGCGCAATGATCGCCAGCAGTAACGCGGGTGTCATGGCGGCCGTAGTCCCCCAGTAGAGCAGACGCAAACGTCGCCGCGCGTCCGCCGGCAGGTGCGATGCCTTGGATGACTTGAGAAAGATAAAAATAAAAAACCCGCTCACCAACGCGTAACTGCACGCTGTGCTTACATAATCCATTGCCGTAAGCGGCCAGCGCAGCCGGGCCCCCGCGGAATAGTTCGTGAGCCTGACGGAGAGGATCAAGGCATCAACTAGGCCGCCGGCTGCCAGCGGTATGATCAGCACCCATCCCAGCGGTCTCGACCATCTCCGCACCCGATGACCCTCCGGCAACGGCTCGGGAAAATAAAAGCCGAACAGAAACATGAAGATCGGCCAGCAGTATGCCAGGCCCATGTGATAAACCATGGCAACTTCGCGTATTCCCGCCGGCCAGGCCTGCATCCCGTTGTCGCCGAACAGCTGCGTAAAGCTCAACAGCATGCCCAGCAGCAACCACGCCAGCCGGTCCCGCGGACGCGCCAGCACTACCCAGCCACCGAGCAGGATGCACAACGATGGAGCCACCAGCAGAAGCAGGATCGGTACTGCCTCATCGCTCAACTTTCCCAGGCTGCGGGTTACCGGCAGTTCCACCTCGCGCTGCCGTCCATTGCTTCCTTGCAGGGTGAGGACGACCCTGGTCCCGGGCACAGCCTTCCCGTACTCCTGCGCGAGCACCGCGGTTCCAGTAAAGGGCCGGCCATTGACCGCAACAACGATGTCGCCGCGCCGTACTCCCGCCACTTCAGCCGCGGGCCGCACCGCCTGCACTTCCGCGCTTCCGTTGCGCACATCGAAGTCGGGGATATCCACCTTCATGTAGTGCAGAACGTCAAGCGTGATCCCAGTCTGATACGTGGCCGCGGCCACCAACACCATGGCCAGGGCAATGTAGCGCAATGTGAGCGAGGAGCGCTCCGGCGCGGGGATCACAGGCGTAGCCATGGCTAATGATTCTACAGCCTGGGCAGGACACGGCTCACGTGGGGACAGCCGCCTCGGCTGTCCGCCTTTAGAACATCTTCATCTGTCCCACCGGCTCCAGAGCCGGATGGCTCTTCCGGCTGTAGCGCTCATACGAATTGCGGATGCCACACTTCTCCCGCAACCGCGCCATCAGCTCCGATAGCCGCTTGCCATAGGCTTTAGGCAGAAATGCCTTGTCTTTGTATCTTTCCTGGTAAGTCTTCACCAGCGCAGGGAATTCTTTTTCCAGAAAGGGCAGAAAAACCGCTGCCGAGCACGGCTTCAAAAACAGTGGATTGGCAAAGATGTATTTTCCTCCTGCCTTTGCCGTGGCCCGCACCACTGCCTCCAGGTCGCGCGGCGCGTCCGTGATTCCCGGCAGCACCGGTGCGCAAATCACTCCCGCGGCCACTCCCGCTTCATTCAGCTTTTGCACTGCCTCGAGGCGCAGATCAGGACGCGGCGCGCGCGGCTCCAGAATCCGCGCCAGCTCGGTATTCATGGTCGTGATCGTCACATTCACGAACAGGCGGTTATTCGCGCTGATCTCGCGCAGCAGCTCGGTATCGCGCAAAATCAAATTCGACTTGGTCACAATTCCCAGCTCCAGCCCGCTGTGCCGCGCCAGCTCTTCCACGATTCCGCGCGTAACCTCGAAGCGCCGCTCCGCCGGCTGATACGGATCGGTCGCCGTGCCAATCGCAATTTCTTCTCCCGCCTTCACCTGCCGCAGTTCCTGCCGCAGCAGGTTGCCGGCGCGCTGCTTGACGAAAATTTTCTGCTCGAAGGCAATCCCATCGCGCATTTCCATGAATTCGTGCGTATATCGCGCGTAGCAATACTTGCAGGCAAACTCGCACCCGCGGTAAGGATTGATCGTCCAGTCAAACGGCACCCGCTCGCTCGTGCAGCGGTTCAGCAGCGACCGCACCCCCAGAGTGAAGTACTCGACCTCATGCCCCTGCCGTAAAGATTCGCCATTGGAAGCCAGCCGGGCAATGCCGACCAGTGAGGGTGCGGAAGCTGCGAACAAGGGAAGGGAAGACATGTAAATTCGTCTTTTGTTCGCCTATAATAGATCGAGGACAAATGATTGGTCAAGACTTGTGTGGCTGCCCCGCCCTTCGTGGGGTTCGATGGCACCGGCGCAATCTCGCGCCAAGGGCGGGCCCGCAACTATTCCCACGCATCCTTGGCCAACATCGAAGGCTCTTTCGAGGTCAGGTTGTGGTCCTTGCCTCCCCACCCATCGAAATGCGCGATGGGTGGGGCAGCCACGCCGGGAGATGACAAGCTTATTTCCCCTCCGCCGGTTTCTCGAACAACTTTGCATCAACCGCCGGATTGAACTGAATCGAATCAAAGCGCACGGTGCTCGTCTCTGCGCCGTTTTGTGAGTTCTTGTGCAGGCGGGGCAGGGTGATGCCGTCGGTGGTCTGCCAGTCGTCGAAATCAACCGTGTTGTGGGCTTCGCCGGATCGCCCAGCCGACACATACGACTCGCGCAGAATATGGCCGGATTGCGGGTCCACGAACCAACGAATCGTAGCTAGGCCGTACACGTCCAGGATACGCGCTTCGACGTTGCCGATCTTCTCGCTGCCGGAAGCGAAGAACGAATATGCGGGATCATTCAGGTGCTGACCGATGAAGATCAGGTCGCGGTGAATCTGGGCCATGGATTCGCTCTTCTGCGGCGGCGGCATATCGTGGGTGCCCATGCCGGGCGCTGACATAAAGCCGATATCCGGCGTTACCACGATCGTCAACGTCCCTCCTCCGGGCGTGCCGACACTGACGTGCATGCTGTCGGGAAAAACCAGAGTGGCTTCGACTTGCTCGGCGGGCGAACCCGGCCCGGTTTCGGTAATGTTCGCGCGCAGGGATTTCACCGTTTGCAATTTTTCCAACCCACCCATCGCCGCGACAACCTTGGCGGCGAGCGCCTTGCCGTCCGGGTTGGAAGCCGCCGGTTTGGCGGCGGGAGATTCGTCTGCCTTTGCTCCCGGCGGCGGAGGAATCGCTATGTCGATGTCGGTGACCGGGCCGAGCGACGACAAAGGCTTACCAAACTCCGAGGTGTTGCCCACCACCAGAATGGCCAACTGATCTTTGTGCACGTACTTCGCAGCCACGCGCGCGACATCTGCCGCGTCGACTTTTTCAACGCCTGCGCGGTAGCGTTCAAGATAATCCGCCGGATAGCCATAGAATTCGTAAGCCATGCGTTCCCGCAGGACTTTTTCCGGCTCATCAAAGTTGAAGACGAACGAATTGAGGATGGAATCTTTTGCCTGCCTGATTTCTTCTTCTGTAATGGGGTGAGTCTTCAGGCCGTCAATCTGGTCGAAGATCGCCTGGATGGAATCGACCGTACTTGCGCTTTTCGTTCCCACTTCAAATCGGACGATGCCCAGATGATCGAAGGCACTGCCGATTCCGCCGCCCACCTCGTAGGCCAGGCCCTTTGCAGTTCTGACGTTCTTGAACAGGCGCGAAGAAAATCCCCCGCCGAATGCTTCATCGAAAACCTGCGTCGCGTAGTAATCGGGATTGTCGCGGCGAATGCCAAGCTCGACCATGCGGATGGAGCTCTGGTTCACGTCGCTTCGCGGAATCTGGTAATAGCCCGCCTTTGCCGGATCGAACTGGATATCGGGCGAGTTGGCGGCTGCGCCTTTCGCCCAATCGCCGAAAATCTGGCGTAGTTTCGCCTCCAAGGCGGCGGCATCGAAATCGCCGGCCAGGCCCAGAATAATGTTGTTAGGCCGCACGTAGGTGTGATGCCATGCAACAAGATCGTCGCGCGTGACCGCGGCGACGGTCGTATATTCCGGCTCACGCGCATAAGGATTGTTCTTGCCGTAAGCCAGTCGAACCGCCTCGCGCCCGGCAATTTCCGAGGCGTCGTCATTGCGGCGTGAGATGGCATCATTCATCTCCTTTTGCGCCAGGTCAATCTTGTCCGCGCGAAATTCCGGCTCGCGCAACAGCTCGGCGAAGACTTTGAAGACATCGTCAAAATCGCCTTTCAGGCACGACAGGGAAATTGAAGTTGAATCCGCGTTATTGGTGGTTTCGACTTTCGCGGCGCGAATTTCGAGGTAGTCGTCGAGCTGGTCTCCAGTCTGCGATTTCGTCCCTCCGGTTCGCCAGACTTCCCCGTAGATATCCAGCATGCCTGCTTTATCGGCCGGTTCGCTTCTGGAGCCTCCATGAACGCGTGCAGTGGCGCGAATCAGCGGCAGTTCGTGGTCTTCCTGTAAAAAAATCACCATGCCGTTCGAAAGCTCGATGCGCTTGGGTTCCTGCGGATGAAATGCCGGCAATTGGGGAATCGCGATCTTTTGCCAGTCGGTCTGCTGGGCCGAAGCCTCTGGCGCAACGGCAATGACTGCCGGGAAGATGATCAGCGCAAAGAGTCCCAGAGGAAGTATTCGCTTCATTGCGCACCTCCCTGGCTGGCATCAGCCGACGCACGCTGGGCTTTTTCAATAATTCCCACGGTACGGTTGGTGTCAACGAAGGTTTGGCTGGCCACGCGGCGGATGTCGGCTTTGCTGACTCTATCTATCCGCTCCACTTGCCGGAACAATTCGCGCCAGTCTCCGTAGCGTGCCTGATAGATCCCGAGTTGAAAAGCCAGCCCGTCGTTGCTGCCCAAGCCGCGAATCAGGTTGGCCTTGGTACGAGTCTTGATCATCTTCAATTCGTCGTCGCTGATGTCTTCTTTCTTCAGGCGTTCGATCTCGGCGTGAATCGCCTCCGCCATTTCATCAGGAGTGTGGCCGGGCATGGGCACGGCATAGAACGCGAATAAATGCGGGTACTTGGTGCCGGGAAGGCCGCTGTATCCCGCTGCATCGGAGGCGATTTTCTTGTCGCGTACCAGTGAGCGGTAGAGACGCGAGGTGCGTCCATCGGAGAGCAAGTCCGTGATTGCGTCATAAACCGCATCGTCGGGGCTGCGGTAATCCGGGCGGTGGTATCCCTCGATATAAAACGGTTGCGTGATCTCATGCAGCACCACGCGCCGTTCGGAGTTCTGCGCTGGCTCGGTGGTGGTTCTTTCGTCCGGCTTGGGTCGTGAGGGAATCCGGCCAAAATATCTCTCAATAAGCGGCATCGCCTGGTTGGCCTTCACGTCTCCCACAACTGTCACCACCATGTTCGAGGGAATGTAGTATTCGTGGAAAAAGCGCAGCGCGTCCGTGGCCGAGAAAGTGTTGAGGTCAGACATCCAGCCGACGGTCGGCCGATGGTAAGGATGCGCCTCAAATGCCTGCCCGACGAATTGATCAAAGAGCCTGCCAAAGGGATTGCTGTCCACCCTCATGCGGCGCTCTTCGATCACTACGTTGCGCTCATCATAAAACTGCCGCATCACCGGGTGCAAAAAACGCTCTGATTCGAGATACGCCCATAGCTCCAACCGGTTTTCAGGAAGGGAGTAGAAATAATTTGTCTGGTCGTCTTCAGTCGATGCGTTGATATCACGGCCGCCGTTGCGCTCCACAATCTCGACAAATTCGTTCGGCTTGACGTATTGATTCGCTTCTTTGATAGCAGCCTGCCATGCCTGCTGGAGTTCCTTTACTTTCTGATCGTCACGGCCGACGGGCTTGTCGCGTTCGGCAAGATAATCGGCGTAGGCTTTTTCGACTTTCTCCAGCGCGACTTTTTCGGCGGAATAATCCTTCGTGCCGATTTTGTCCGTGCCCTTGAATGCCATGTGCTCGAACATGTGGGCCAGACCGGTGTTGCCCATAGGGTCCTGGGAGGAACCGGCATCCACAAGGGTATAGAAGGAAAACACCGGCGCTTCAGGCCGTTCGCAAATAACGACGGTGAGCCCGTTGTCGAGTTTTTTGACCGTGATGCGCTTTTCAAACGAAGCAATGTCTTGCGCGAATGCGAAGCTGGCAAACAGAAAAACCACCGCCAGCAATCTAAGAGAACAGTATTTCATCGGACCTCCACTGCGGTTGGACGATCATGAAGGGCAGAAACTTGACGTTACTTGCCGGCAAGGGAGGTTGTCAAACGTAAGGTCCTCCAACAAGTTACACAGGTTTCGCAGTTGGATCATGACGGGTACTATAACGAAAGAGATCGAGAAGATGCCTACCTCGCAAAATGTAGAGATTGACGGCCGCCGCCTGAGCCTTACCAACCTTGATAAAGTCCTGTATCCAGCCACCGGCTTTACCAAGGGCCAGGTCATTGATTATTACGCCCGCATTGCGCCGGTGCTCATCCCGCACTTTGCCGGTCACCCTCTCACCCTGAAACGCTACCCGGAGGGAGTTGACCACGAATTTTTCTTTGAAAAAAATGCCACGAAATACCGTCCTGATTGGGTGCAGACTGCGCCGATATGGAGCGCAGGCAACCACCGGAATGTGAATTACATACTTGCGAACGACCTTCCAACGCTGATCTGGGTGGCGAACCTCGCCGCGATTGAACTTCACCCATCCCTCGCATTAGCCGAAGAAATCAACAGTCCTCGTACCATGGTTTTTGATCTCGATCCCGGCCCTCCCGCCGATATCGTGCAATGCTGCCAGATCGGCCTCTGGCTGCATGAGATTTTTGATCACTTCGGCCTGCAGAGTTTTCCCAAGACCTCTGGCTCCAAAGGCTTGCAGATTTACGTTCCGCTGAATACCCCTACCCGTTACGAGGCGACCAAGCCCTTTGCCCATGCCCTGGCGCGCTTGCTCGAAAACGAGCATCGCGATCTCGTTGTGTCCGACATGAAGAAGCAACTGCGGGTCAACAAAGTGTTCGTAGACTGGAGCCAGAATGATGAGCACAAGACGACGATCGGAGTCTATTCGTTGCGGGCGCGCGAGCATCCCACGGTTTCGACCCCGGTAACGTGGAAGGAAGTTGAGCAATGCCTGAAAAAGAAGGATGCGAAGCTGCTCGTATTCGAAGGTGACCAGGTTCTAAAGCGCGTGGCGAAGCTGGGAGATCTGTTTGAGCCGGTCCGCAAGTTGAAACAAAAGCTGCCCACACTTAAGGGGATTTCTGAATTCGCGGAGTCCGATAACTCCGGGCAACCAGAGAGATTGCCCACAATGGACACAGCGAAAAAGTCACGACGCGGCAAATCTCGAACGACGCGTCCCAAAGCCCAAACATCATCCCGGAAGGCTCGGCAGGTATAATCCAGTTCTCCCGCATAGGCCGGGCACAAAGCATGGCGCAACTTTACGCAGGCACTTCGGGCTGGGCCTATCCAAGCTGGAAGCCGGCGTTCTATCCCGCTAAGCTGGCGCAAGCGAAATTCCTGCAATACTATGCCACCCAACTCAATGCGGTTGAAGTGAACTTCACCTTCCGACAATTGTTGAAAGAAACGACCGCGCAAAAATGGATCGCTGAAACCCCTGCTGGCTTCCGCCTGAGCGTAAAAGCTCACCAGGTGATTACTCATATCAAGCGGCTGAAAAAGACCGAGGATTTTGTGCCCCGGTTCCTCAGTACCATTCAACCGCTTGCGCAATCCGGCAAACTCGGTCCGGTCTTGTTTCAGCTGCCTCCAAATTTGAAAGCCGACGCCGTGCTACTGGAGGAATTTCTAGCCGTGGTCCCGCGCGGCTTGCAATCCGCTTTCGAGTTCCGCCACGATTCGTGGTTTGCCGACGCCATCTTTGATCTGTTGAAGAACAGTAATCGTGCGTTATGTGTTGCCGAGACAGAAGAACGTACCACCCCAGATGTCATCACCGCCGACTTCTGCTACTACCGCTACCGCAAGCCGAGCTACACGCCGGAGGAGCGCGCCGCAATGGTGGCCAGAATGACAGAACACATCAACACAGGCCGCGACGTGTTCGCCTACTTCAAGCACGAAGAAACGCCCGAAGGAGCGTTGTACGCCACCGAAATCTTGAAAACCTTCCGTGCGTCTTGATATTTCGTGTGGACCTCTCTTTGTACTTTTGTCAGTGTCCGATAATGTTGATACTCGAACTGTGCCCATGCCAGCCGACGCCTGCCTCAATGGATTTCTCGACTATCTGAAAATCGAGAAGGGCCTTGCTACGTTGACTGTTTCCGCGTACGCCACCGACCTCGGTCAGTTTTCCGGGTTTCTCGAGACTCGCAGGCGGGCGTTGACGACCGCCCGCCGGAAAGACGTTCGCGATTTCATTCAGCAACTATTTGCCAACAATGTGGACGGGCGTTCGGTGGGCCGCAAGCTCTCGGTTCTGCGTCATTTCTACCGTTACCTGTTGCTCGACAAGCTGATCGAGCATGATCCTACGCTGAATATTGAATCTCCCAGACAGTGGAAGGTTTTGCCCAAGTCGCTGGCGCGCGATGAAATGGAAGCGCTGCTTGCGCCACCCGCTGCTTCCAACCGCAGGGACTCGCAGGCACTTGCCGTTCGCGACCGCGCCATGCTGGAAGTCTTTTATGCCGGGGCCCTGCGAGTTTCCGAAATGGCCAGCCTGAAACTCGAAGATCTGAAGCTCGACCTCGGATACGTCCTGGTGCGCGGGAAGGGAGACAAAGAAAGGATCGTCCCGCTTGGAAAATCGGCCCAATCAGCGCTCGCGGAATATATGAAAAATGCCAGGACGTCGCTGGTGGCGGGAAAGAGTTCTCCGCTGCTTTTTCTTGGGCGCCGAGGGCGCATGCTGACCCGGCAGAGAGTATGGCAAATGGTGCGCGCGGCTTCGTTGCAGGCTGGAAGAAGCGCCAGCCCCCACATGCTGCGTCACACCTGCGCTACGCACATGGTCGAGAACGGCGCCGACCTCCGCACGGTGCAGACCATTCTGGGCCACGCCGATATTTCGACTACTCAGGTCTACACGCACCTCGCGCTTGACCGACTGAAGAACGTTTACCAGAAGCATCATCCACGGGCGAAGGCAAGGTAAGAAATAGGCTACGGAGGACACAGAAAAACATGGCTTCAGAAACCAAAAGAACAGCCGTTGAAAAAGCAGTGGACGAATTTCTCCGCACGCTGCGGCAGCGCAATGCCTCGCTGCACACGATCAAGGCATATGCTGGCGATCTTGATGTGTTCTCCGCTTACATCGGCCCACGCCAGTGGAAAAACATTGACCATGTCACGATCCGCGGATATCTTTCGCATCTGTACGAGAAAGGCCTAAGCAAGGTTTCCGTGGCGCGCGCTCTTGCCGCGGTGCGCTCGCTTTACCGCTGGCTGGCTCAGGAAGGCCTGGTCGAGCAGAACCCCGCAGCCCTGGTTTCAACTCCAAGGTTGCCGAAGAAACTCCCACGCGTGCCGACTGTGGAAGAAATGAACTTGATGCTCGATGGAAAAATGCCTGAGGTTGCGGCGTTTCCCGAGCGGGACCGCCTGATGTTCGAACTACTCTACGGCTGCGGCATTCGTAATTCCGAATTGATTGGAATTAACCTCGATGACATCCGCCTGAGCGCGGAAGCGGTTCTTGTTCGCGGCAAAGGAAAGAAAGAACGCTACGTGCCATTTGGCGATGCGGTACGTTCTTCGCTTTCCGCGTACTTGCCAGCGCGGCAGCAAATGCTTGCCACTCGCAAGAAGGCTTCAAATGCTCTACTTATCAACCAGCGCGGAGGCAGGTTAACCACGCGAAGCGTTGGTCGAATCGTCAAGAAAATCGCAGTGGCGAAAGGGCTCTCGCCCGATGTTCATCCCCACACTTTACGCCACGCTTTTGGCACCCACATGTTGGAAGAAGGTGCTGACCTGCGAGCCATTCAGGAGATGCTCGGACACGAACGCCTCTCGACCACGCAACGCTACACGCAGCTTTCCATGAGGCACGTATTGCAGGTGTACGATCAAACTCATCCGCGCGCGAAGTAATCACTTCAGATATTGTTTCGGAATTGGGATACCTGCCTCGCCCTCCCAAAAGATATTCAGCACCCACCAGCGCTTGCCGTCGTTGAACAGTTGAATACTGTTGATTCCGCGCTGGAACGGCTTTTCTCCTTTGGCATGGCGCGATTCGTAGGTGCTCCACACTTGCGCCATTTTGTCCCATTGCTCAACCCGGTTCGCGACAGCGCTTTCATAGAAACCATTTCTCTCGAAATATGCCTTGGCCCCGTCTACACATTCGTCAGTCGAATGAACTTGCGCCACGGTAGTTCCGTCTTTATCCGGATGGCTGGGGATGAAATGTGCGCCGCGATAGAATAGAGAATGGAAGCGCTCCCAATCGCGCGTTCCGGCAGGACCTGAGATCACGTCATAGATCGTCCCCATGATGTGGGGAATGGTGTCAACGTCATCGTGCTTTGCGGTATCGGCAAGGGGATTGGACGCCGGTTGCGTTTGGGCCGTAATGGAAGAACTCGCGATCAACGCGAGAGCAAGCAAAATCAAAGCTCGTTTCATGGCTGCATAATCTAACAGGTTGGTCGGCTACTCGTCACGCCCAGCATGGAATGGTTCCCACAGTGCCATCACTCGTGTTTTCAGTTCTGCAGTAAGTGTTGCGTAAACGGCTTCGGATGCCTCAGATGCGGGGGGCGGATAAATGGCATCGCCAAAGGCGATTTTCAGAGGGGCAAATCTCTGAAATGGCTTTCCTCGCGGCCAGGCTTCATGGAATCCCTCGATTGCCACCGGCACAATTGGAGCTTGCGTGTGGATCGAAAGGATTGCGGCGCCCTTTTTAAACATCTTCGGCGGCCCGTCAATGCTGCGCTCGCCTTCCGGATAGAGGATCAATATGCGGCCACGTCGTAGGCCAAATGCGCCGGCGCGCATTGCGGGGATGAGATTTGCGTCGGGATCAACCACGATCACTCGCAACCACCGGGCCAGTTTGCGCATAACCCCTGAGCCGAAGATGTCGCTGGTCCCGACCGAAAACAGGTTGCGAAACACCACCCAGGGCAATACGCTGCTCATAATGATGGGATCAATGAAGCTTTGGTGATTGGAGCAGAGAATAAGCGTCCCTTGGAGAGGAACTTTCTCCAGCCCCTTCACTTTGAGCCGGAAACGATCGTAGGAGAAGAGTTGAATCACACGAGTTAGAAGGTAGAGAACCAATTCGCTCGCGGTTCGGTCCTTAGTGAGGGCGAGCATATTGGGATCATCGGAGTCCTCTTGTAATACCGCACTCCACCCTGCAAACTGCGGCGGCTCGACCCGGGATTCACCGAGCTGCGCGCTCTGGAGAACAGTCTCCACTAACTCTCTGACAGTATAAATCTCGCTTAGCCTCGACTCCTCGATATCGCCGCGAAGTTCCTGTTCGAGAGAGACGAGCAGTTCCACCCGCTGCATCGAGTCCAATCCGAGATCAAGTTCCAGATTGTCGTTCGGGCCGATTACCTCGGGCTGCATCCTCGCCGCCGCGCGAATCACCTTCAGTGCACGCTGCACCTCGGGCTGTTCGAGCCAGGCTGCGTCTTCTTGGCTCAACGGCCGTTTCGTCTCGAGAGCGTTCTCGGAGGCCGTCGCCTGGTTCGCCTTAACTCGCCTTTCGATCTGAAAGCGCTTGAGCTTGCGCGTCGTCGTGCGTGGAAGCGGGTCCTGCCAAATCTCGTAACGGTGAATGCGCTTGGACGGAGGCAGTTGCGCCGAGAGGCCCTCAATGCCATAGCGAAGCACTTCCTTGGCATTAACAACCTTCTGCCGCTTTAATTCCTCGAAATTCGGGACCACCACCGCATACAGCTGGTCCGCGGCGGGATCTCCCGGATCCCCCTCCAGCCCAAGGACGCAAATTTCCTGAATGTACCGGGACTTGAGATAGTGAGCTTCAAGTTCTTCAGGATAAATATTCTTGCCATTACTGAGAACGATGACCTCTTTCTTTCGTCCTGTAATGAAGAGATTGCCGCCGGAATCAAAGTAGCCAAGATCGCCGGTATAGAGCCAGCCTTCTTTGAGCACGTCCGCAGTCGCATCGGGGCGGTTCCAGTAGCCCTTCATAACGATGCCGCCGCGAATCAGGATTTCACCGGCTTCCAGGTTTCCATTTTCCTGAGGCTGCGGATCGAAAATTCGGGCGTCCACGCCAGTGAGCGGTTTGCCGGCGGATCCGATCACGTTGTCATCCGGCGCAGTTGCGAAAGCTGCCGCGCTGGTTTCCGTCAGACCGTAGGCCTGCAGAATGTCAATGCCGAGCGCATAGAAATCATTTGCTATTGAAGGATCGAATCGCGACCCACCGGTCACGAGATAGCGCATCCGGTCGCCGAACGTCCTGTGAATCGCAGGGAACAGCAATTTTCCTGCATTCCATCCCAGGCGTCGCAGCAAGCGGTTAATGTTCATTAGGGCGCTGAGCCCATGCTTCCCCAGCCGGCCGTGCCGCGCCGCCTCCTGGAAGATTCGCTCGTGGATGAGATTGAAAAACTGCGGCACCACGGCAAAGGCGGTAATCCGGCGCTCCTGCAAAGCGCGCAAAAGCTCAGTCGTGTTCAAGGTCTCGAGAAAAACCACGCTTGAACCTCGGACGAGGGGAAGAAAAATGTTGGCCATCTGAGACAAGACGTGAAACAGCGGAAGGACACCAAGCAGCACATCATCGGGGCCGATGTGTGCCCATCCAAAGACGGCTTTGGCTTCCGCCATCAGATTGGCCTGGGTGATCATCACCCCTTTCGGGTCCGCCGTTGTGCCGGAGGTGTAGAGGATGGCAGCCAAATCATCAGGCGAGACCGGTGTCGGGGAAAAGAAATCAGGGCGGGTAGAGAAAATCTGATTAAGGTCAGGAGGGGAGATGCCCACCCCTGCCGGTCGACGTGAAACAGGCTGAATCGCGTTCGAAACCTCGGTCAGAACGATCTGCTCGACTCGCGCCTGTTGCGCGACTTCCAGGTGCTTGCGGTCGCAGAACAGTAGCGAGGCGCCGCTATCTTTCAACAACTTTGCAACCTGATCGGCGTGAAACGTCGTATCCAGGGGGACGGCGGCACAACCTGCTGCAATGATGCCCAGATATGTGGCTACCCAGCGCGGGTGGTTGTCGGCCAGGATGGCAACCCGGGCGCCCGGCGGGTAGCCCTGTTCGGCCAGCCAATGCCCAATGGATTCGGCCATCTGCCGCACCTCCGCGTAGGTGTAGCTTTCAACCTGATTGCGCCTCTGGATCGCCAGCGCGGCGTGATCAGGCCTTCGTTCGGCGCACTCGCGGAAAAGATCGTAGAAAGTAGGCACCGGTGCTCGGGAACCCTGGCTGAACTCCCTTCTCCCCCGCGACTTACCTTATGCGGGGGCATCTAATATGCTAGGCTTCTAAAGATAGATAGCAAAGCTTCCAGCTTCTTTTTCAAGGACTGTCCGAGTGTTCAACCGCGTTGTAGCCAAGGTTTTTGGCACCCAGAATGAGCGCGACATCAAGCGCCTGATGCCCAGTGTGGAGGACATCAACGCGCTCGAACCCGCCATGCAGAAGCTCAGCGACGAAGAATTGCGCGCGAAAACCAATGAATTCCGCCAGCGCATTCAGGAGCGTCTGAGCGAGATTCCCGACGAACCCGATGCCGATCCTGAGCGCCTGAAAGAACTGGATGACGAACGGCGGGCGGCGGCCAGCGAGGTCCTGGAGGAAATTCTGGTCGAAGCATTCGCTCTGGTTCGGGAAGCCGGACGCCGCGTGCTCAACATGCGGCACTTCGATGTTCAGCTGATCGGCGGTATGGTCCTGCATCAGGGCAAGATTGCGGAAATGAAGACTGGCGAAGGCAAAACGCTCGTGGCCACTCTTCCAGTTTATCTCAACGCGCTCAGCGGACGCGGCGTTCACGTCGTTACCGTCAACGACTACTTGGCAAAACGCGACTCTGAGTGGATGGGCAAACTGTACCGGTTCCTCGGTTTGACGGTCGGCGTCATCATTCATGATCTCGACGACCAGCAGCGCCGCGACGCCTACGCCGCCGATGTGACTTACGGCACGAACAACGAATTCGGCTTCGACTACCTGCGCGATAACATGAAGTTCGACTTGAAGGATTGCGTGCAGCGCGGTCACAACTTCGCCATTGTCGACGAAGTGGATTCTATCCTGATTGACGAAGCTCGTACCCCGCTCATTATTTCCGGCGCCAGCGAAGAATCAACTGACAAGTATGCCCGCGTGAACCGTATCATCCCGCGCCTTGAAAAGGGCGAAGAAATCGAGGGACCTCCGGGTGAACCGGCGGAACTGACCGGTGACTTTGTAGTGGACGAGAAGCACCGCAACATCACGGTCACGGACGAAGGGTGGGAGAAAGTTGAGGGTCTTCTAGGGATCGGCAACATTGCCGACCCCGAGAATTGGGACCTGAAGCACCATGTTGAAACCGCGGTCAAGGCCCATGCGCTCTATCACCGCGATGTCGAGTACGTGGTGAAAGACGGTGAGGTCATCATTGTTGACGAGTTCACCGGGCGCTTGATGCCCGGCCGCCGCTGGTCCGATGGGCTACACCAAGCCGTTGAGGCGAAAGAGAACGTCAAGATCGAGCGCGAAAACCAGACCCTGGCAACGATTACCTTTCAGAATTATTTCCGCATGTACAAAAAGCTCGCCGGTATGACCGGCACGGCGGAAACAGAAGCCCCCGAATTCGACAAAATCTACAAGCTGGAAGTGATGGTGATACCCACCAATCGGACGTTGTTGCGGCTGGAAAATCCGGATGTGGTGTACCGCACTGAGAAGGAAAAATACTTCGCGGTTTCGGATGAAATCGAAAAGCTGCATGAAGCAGGACAGCCGGTGCTGGTGGGCACCACGTCCATTGAAAAATCTGAGCGGCTTTCCGAATTGCTGAAGAAAAAAGGCGTGAAGCATTGGGTGTTGAACGCCAAGCAGCACGAAAAAGAAGCCGAGATCGTTGCCCAGGCCGGGCGCAAAGGCATGGTGACCATCGCCACCAACATGGCCGGGCGCGGTACCGATATTTTGCTGGGCGGCAATCCCGAATTCATGGCAAAACGAGAAAGCCTGAAGAAGGGAATTGCCCAGCCCCTGCGCGCAGCGCAAGGCAAGATTCAGGTGGACGTTGATGAGAGCCAGAGCAGGGTCTGGTACTACGAAGGAAATGAATATGTGGCGCCGACCGACCAATGGCTGGAGATTTTCAATCGCTATAAGACGGAAACCGACGAAGAACACGAACAAGTCGTAGCTGCGGGCGGGCTGCACATTCTGGGCACTGAGCGGCACGAGTCCCGCCGTATTGACAACCAGCTTCGCGGACGCGCCGGCCGCCAGGGCGATCCCGGTTCCTCTCGTTTCTATCTCTCCCTCGAAGATGACCTCATGCGCATCTTCGCTAAAGAGTGGGTTTCGACTTTGCTCCAGCGCCTCGGCATGGAAGAAGGCGTGCCCATCGAGTCGCGGCTGATTTCGCGCCGCATCGAGAAGGCCCAGGAAGCCGTCGAAGCGCAGAACTTCGAAGCCCGCAAACATTTGCTCGAGTACGACGACGTAATGAACAAGCAGCGCGAGGCAGTGTATGGGCTTCGTCATCAGCTGCTCGAAGGAGTGGATCAGAAAGAGCTCATACTCGAAGACTATGTCGCCGGCATTCTCAGCGACTTGATGGACCAGCATTGCGCCGTGAAGACGCACCCCGCCGACTGGGACGTGAAGGCTTTGAAGGATGCCATTTTCACCCGGTTTGGCGTAGACATTCTCGCTGAAGGCGTGAAGCCGGAAACCCTGAACCGGCAGGAACTGGGCGACGCGATCTTCGACAGGCTCAAAGCTCGTTATGAGGCCAAGGAGAAGCTCATCGATCCCGATGCCATGCGCTACCACGAGCGCATGATCATGTTGAGCGTGCTCGATTCGCAATGGAAAGACCACCTGCGCGACATGGATCACCTGAAAGAGGGTATTGGCCTGCGCGGCTATGGCCAGCATGATCCGCTGGTGGAATATAAGCGCGAATCGTTCGACATGTTTGAAGCCATGATGCGCCGCTTCCAGGACGATACGGTTCGCTATCTTTACCTGATGCAGATACTGGAACGGCCGGCCGAACCGAGACCCGTCCCAGCGGGTGTTGAATCGGGGGCTGGACCTGACGGCAACGGGCGGCGTCCACCGCGCAACGTAAGCACCTCAGTAGATGACATCGAAGAAGCGTTTCAGCGCAGAAAGCGCCGCGAGTTAGAATCGGCCCGCATGGCCGGGTCTGGCGATATGCAGCCGGTGCAACAGGTGGTTCGTGGCGCAGCAAAGGTCGGCCGCAACGATCCCTGTCCTTGCGGTTCGGGCAAGAAGTACAAGAAATGCTGCGGTGCGGGCTAAGACCGCCCTCTTCCTACTGAGGTCCGTTTGGGTCGGTGGTAATTTTCTTCGTTTCGGTGCCAGCTTTTCCAACTAACTCGAACCGTTCTTCGGCCTTGGCGTAGGCAGAGTGAACGTGGTCGGTCACGGTCACGCGGATTGTGTATGTTCCGGGTTGATCAGTGGAATCGAACGTGATGTCCATGACTGGATTCAGGACAATCACGTGTGGAGATCTCGGGTCTGCGCCGATCGTCCGCGAGAAGGTGGGGTTGTCGAGTAGGACTCTGCCCTCGGGAGAAAGCAGGCGCACATGAGCCGTCAGATTCATTCGCTCTGGAGCAGGCCAGTCGTACTCGGTTACCACAAATGGCAGGTAGAACTTCTTGTCGCGTATCAATTGCCGGATTCGTCCCGCGCTCGCCTTCTCTGCCGCTGGCATGAGCACCCATTTCTCGATCGCAGCATGGGAATCGGTGATCAGGATATTGGCTTTGAAACTGCCTTCGCTCAGCCCGCTGGTCTCATCCTGTCCGGAGTTGCCGGCTTGCGACTGTTTGTGCTCGCGTTCCTGCCGTGCCAGGTCTCCTAGCGGCGGGCTGCTTTCCTGACCGGAGAAGAATGGGATGATAAAGACGATCACCAGCAGCAAAAGTCCCACATGCCGAGTCGGTTTCACAAAAGCCTCCCTGTTGACCACGCCCAGCTGACGACCTCAGCATGGCACATTACTTTCCGCTTATCACAAACGATTTCACCACAATGTTGTTCGGTTGGATGCCTACCGGAATCAGAGTCAGCAGGGAGTATTCCCCGGGCTCGAAGGTTTTCCTGGGAACGCGCTTCTGAATGACGGTTACATCTCCAGACTGGGAGTCGAGCACCAGCAGGTAATTCTGGTTCTGCGAAAGTACCAAGCCGTCGGGATGGCTGCCGACTGGCATAGAGGCAATGATCTTCCCCAGGTCAATGTCATAGACCGCAACCGAGTCTGACCCGAAGTTGCTGACGTAGAGCCGGGCGTTATCGGCCGTGACCAGTCCACGCAATGGATGCCTGCCAATCAGATAGCTCCCCCCTACCTCGTTCGTGGTGGTTTCTATGATGGAAACATCGTCGGAATCGAAATTACTTACCATGATCTCGCCGCCATCGGGTTTCATTGCGAGATGTACGGGAGTCTTGCCAACGTCGAGCAGCGCGAGCAACCGGTCATTCTTCAGGTTAATTGCCGCCACCTGGGCGGATCCGGAGCAGGCTACAAAAGCCTTGCTGTTGTCGGGAAGAATCGCAATGTCTTCCGGCTGGGCGCACACTGGAATGGTGTTCCGCACCGTCATAGGCTGAGCGTCTATAAGGGAAACCGTGTCATCGGCCCGGTTGCTGACCACCACTGTTTGACCATCCGGTGAGACTCTCGCCAAGCCCGGCGAGTTTCCAACGCGGAGTGTCTTGAGCACGGCTCGTTTTTCCAGGTCCAGGATGGAAACATTGGCCGATCCGGAATTGGCGACGTACGCCCGCTTGCCATCCTCCGAGACGTCAATGAAATAAGGCCTGCCGTGAACCCCGACCGTAGCTCGAACCAGGTTGCTTTCCGCATCAATGACACTGATGTTGTTCGAGCCAGAGTTGACGACGTAAACTTCGTTTTTCTTGCTGTTGGCCGCCAGGCCGGTCGGTTCGCTTCCTACCCGAATCGTTTTGGAGAGCTCGAACGTTCGCAGGTCAATCACGCTTACCGAATTGCTTTTTCCGTTGGTTACGTAGGCGTACTCGCGGTACGCGGGGCCATAGGCGGGAAGCTCGCCTTGGCGAAAATACCACCACCCCATTGCCGCGAGGAGAGGCGCAAAAACTGCTATGAGCAGGAACTTTTTCAAGGACGTGCCGAAATCGAACCTCGCCAGATTACCAGACTATTCCGCGGATCGACTGGCGCGCCCGGTTCGCGGTTCCTTGCTATGCTAATCATTGCCAATCACTAGCTCCTCATCTTCTTTGACTTGAGATCCTCAACTTTTAGCGGCGAAAAAGCGGAACCTGCTTCTGCATATCGGCGGGGTTGGATTCTCCTTTTTGCTGTGTGGGCGGCTGTTTTCTTCGCTGCCCTGTTTACCCCGTCCCTGCTTGATGATGCCGATGCTACCCATGCCAACGCGGCACGCGCCGTAGCTCTGTCAGGCGATTGGGTGACGCTGAAAGTGGACGGCATTCGTTATCTCGAGAAACCGCCCCTGCCATATTGGCTGGTGGCGGTTTCTTATCGTATTTTCGGTTTCAACGCTTTCGCCACGCACCTGCCGCTTGCGCTCTCTGTTCTGTTATTGATGTGGCTCGCATGGGTGTGGTCGCTTAGGGCTTATGGAGCGCGGGCGGCCTTTTACGCCGCACTCGCCATGGAGACCGCCGCCGGAATGTTTCTTTTCACCCGCATTTTCATTCCTGAAGCGGTCCTTTCATTTCTGATCGCGGGTGCTTTGTATGCTTTTCTGTCAGGCATAGAGAGTCGCCGATCGTCCTGTTTTTATCTGGCGTACACAGCCCTGGCGCTTGCGGTGCTCACCAAAGGATTGATCGCCCCTGCGTTTTTTGTTGGGGCGTTAGCACCATACCTCGTCGTCACCGGCGATTGGCGGCGCTGGCGCGACTTCAGGATTTTCTCGGGGGCGGTGCTTTTTCTCCTGATCGCCGTACCTTGGCACATTTTGGCGGGACTGAGAAATCCCGGCGAGGGCCATCCCGGGCCAATCCCTGCTCCCGGAAACGTGCACGGTTTTTTCTGGTTCTACTTTGTGAACGAACACTGGCTTCGATTTCTCGGCCAGCGCTATCCCCGCGACTACAACAAACTCCCTGGCCTCCTTTACTGGACGCTGCATCTGGTCTGGCTCTTCCCGTGGAGTCTGTGGCTGCCGCTTGTGGTGCGCGAGGCCTGGTTCCGCTGGCGGGCTCCCCGAGTGAAGGCTGCGCAGCTCACGTTCTCTCAAAAAACTAGCTGGCTGCTTACGTTTTATGCTGCTTTTATCCTCATCTTCTTCTCGCTTTCCACGAACCAGGAATACTACACATTTCCCGCGTATTTCCCCTTGTTGATTCTCACTGCCGCTGGCCTGGCATCGCTGGAAAACAGCGGCGCACTTCGCAGATGGATCCTGGGATCGCATGTCATGTTCTTCACGATTGGCATTGCCGTGGCCGCCGCGCTCGCTTACGGTTTGTGGGCGTCGCGCAACCTTCCCTTCGTGCCCGATATCGGTTCGTTACTAGCTCATCGTGGCGTGGGAGATTACACGCTTTCCATGTCTCACTTTTTTGATCTCACTACAGAGTCCTTCGCCGCTTTGCGGTTGCCGGCAGCCATTGCGGCGCTGGCATTCGCCTTCGGGCCTGGCTTCGCATGGTGGTTGCGCGCCCGCCGCAACCATCTCGGCGCAACCGTTGCCGTCGGGCTTACTGCCGCGATCTTCCTGATTGCGGCTCACATCGCGCTGGTGCGCTTCGAGCCCATGCTTTCTTCCCGTGCAATTGCTGAAACCTTCAACCGCGACACTGCACCGGGTGCGCCTGAGGAAGCGGCCGAATTGCTGCTGTATGGCGATCAATCCTATGGGTCGTCGGTAATTTTTTATACAGGCCGGCAGGCTTTTCTCGTCAATGGCCGAACCAGTTCCATGATCTGGGGTTCCGATTACTCGGACGCGCCGCACATCTTCCTGACCGATGAGGAACTCAAAGCTCGATGGGGCCGGGGGGCGCCGAAGTTCCTGTTCGTGCCGCTCGAATTCCGAAGCCAGGCAAGTCAGGTGTTAGGAAGCACGGCCTATCTGGTGGCGGAAATCTCGGGCAAGGCGCTTTACGCAGACCGCCCCCTGCCTGCCCCAGTAATTCGCCCATAATCTGCAAGCCATGTCTTCAGGTTCTTGGCACGTCGTTTAGGAGCGGAGCCCGCTTCTTGGCCGCCTACCGCGATTCCACGCAACTCTACGCCCAGAAAGTCCGGTCCAGCGTCCGGTACTGGATGGCTTCGGCAATGTGTTTGGGTTCGAGCGCAATTCCGCCTTCGAGATCGGCAATGGTGCGGGCAACTTTCAGAATCCGGTCATGGCCCGGGCCGTCAGGCCCTGCTGCGCCATCGCCCGTTCCAGCAGACGCTCACAATCCGCGGAAAGTTCACAAAATGCACGGATATGTTTGGGCGCCATTTGAGCATTGGAGTAAACTTTCGCCGGAGTGAGCGCAGAGAATCGCTTCAGTTGCACTTCGCGCGCCTTGATGACCCGTTCGCGAATTTGTGCCGAGCTCTCGGGCTCTGCGCTCGATCGCATTTCTTTATAGTTCACCGCCGGAACATCAATGTGGATGTCAATGCGGTCAAGCAACGGCCCGGAAATCTTCGACATATAGCGTTGAATGATGGGCGAGGTGCAATGGCACTCGCGGCTGCGGTCGTTGAAGTATCCGCAAGGGCACGGATTCATCGCTGCGGCGAGCATGAAGCGGGCCGGGAACGTCAGGGACATGGAGGCCCGCGCGATGCAGACTGTGCCGTCCTCCAGCGGTTGCCTCATGACTTCGAGAACGTTGCGCGGGAACTCCGGCAATTCGTCGAGAAACAGCACGCCATGATGAGCCAGCGAAACTTCGCCCGGACGCGGCACCGCCCCTCCGCCGATCAGCCCGGCATCAGAAATCGTATGATGCGGCGCGCGAAAAGGTCGCACCCCTACCAGTCCAGCGCTCGCGTCGAGAACGCCGGCCACGCTGTGAATCTTCGTTGTCTCCAGCGCCTCCTCAAACGTGAATGGTGGAAGCACAGTAGGCATGCGCTTCGCCAGCATGGTCTTGCCCGAGCCGGGAGGCCCGATCATCAGAATGTTGTGTCCTCCGCCGCAGGCGACCTCCAGCGCGCGTTTTGCGGTTTGTTGTCCGCGAACATCTTTGAAGTCGACTGCATATTGCTGTGATTCACCCAACAGACTTTCCCGGTTCACTTTGAGGGGGACGATACCATTGCCTGTGTTGACGAAACGAATCACGTCCAGCAGGGATTTGACCGGATAAACCTCGACGCCTCCCACCATGGCTGCCTCTTTGGCATTAAGCTCCGGCACGATCACCCGTGGAATCTTTTGCCCCCGCGCCTCAATGGCAATGGGCAACGCCCCACGCACCCCGCGAATGCCGCCGTCGAGCGACAACTCTCCTACGAACAGACAGTCCGGGACCTCTTTCCGGTTGAGTCCGCCGTAAGCTCCCAGGATTCCCAGGGCCATCGGCAAATCGAAACCGGAGCCCTCCTTTCGGATATCTGCCGGGGCAAGGTTAATCGTGATGTGGGTCAGAGGTATGTCGTAACCACAGTTCTTGAGCGCCGCGCGCACTCGGTCACGGCTCTCCCGCACTGCCGCATCAGGCAAGCCGACGGTGTGAAAGTGGTCTTCATTCGTCTTGATTCCAGACACATCTACTTCGACCTCGATGATGTTGGCGTCAATGCCATAAACTGCCGTGCTGAGCATCTTGTAGAGCATGGCGCAAAAAAGACAGATGTCTCCGCTCGCGCTTTTGCGCGATTTAGGGCCGGATAAGCACCCAGCGTACCCTCGGCGCCACTGCGACCTGGTGATGATCGTCACAAACGGAAAGTGATGTGCGGACTTGTGCATGGATTGCGGAGGCGTACCAAGTTGCCCAACACGATTGCAGGTTGTTTGAGTTGGTCCGCTGAACTAGGATTCGACTAACGCTAAGTTGCGATTTCTGCGGAGAGAGGCTCGAGCATCGGCTATGCCAGAGTCTGAGAAAAGTCCGTTTCGTCCGGTTCGCACCGACGGCACTCTGGAAAGAGAAGAGGCCTGGTTGTGGCGAACGGCTCTGCTGTTTCTCATTCTGCTCGCAACCGGATTGGCGGCAGAGTCGTGGGAGCGTTTGCAATCGCTCCCTTATCACCTGGGGCTGCTGCCGCTCGCGGTGCTCTGCATTGCCATCGCCTTTGCGGCTTTTGCCTACGGTCGAAGAAAGCGGGTTGCGGAACTCAAAGACCTGCTTCACGGTCTTCAGGAACGCGCCGCCGCGCCCACCAACGAGCAACTCGATCAACTCAGCCAGGTTATTGCCCGTTCGCAGCGCAGCTTTAAGGAGTTAATTGACTCCTTTGACGACATCGCCTTCGCCACCTCGCTTGATGGCACGATTCGAACCGTCAACCGGCGTGTTACCGAGCTGCTGAAAATTCCCTACAACGAAATCGTTGGCAGCAAGGTCTACGAATTTCTTGAGGAGCCGCACCGCGAAGAGGTTGATCCCGGCCTGGTCCGCTTCCTTGAAAAACGCCGCTGGTCCGGCGTGGTTCAGGCCAGACTCAAGGGGACGACTCGGCAGCTCTATTTCGATTGTGTGCTGAATGCAATCGTGAAAAACGATGAAGTAGTCGGGATCAGCGCGCTTGCCCGGGACGTTACTGAAGAACGCGAGAAGGAGCGCCGCTTTACTGAGCTCTTCGAAACTCTCAACGAAGGGATCTATTTCAGCACACCGGAAGGCAAACTGCTCGACGGCAACGCCGCCCTCATCAATATGCTGGGCTACGGCAGCAAAGAAGAGTTGCTCTCTCTTCATCCCGGAGCATTGAATGCCGATGCGGCGCAACTGCCGGTTTTAGGACGCGGCGCCGACGACACGGGAGGCGTACGCACTCGCGAAATTACTCTCCGCCGCAAGAATGGAACGCTCGGCATTTTTCTCGACACTTCACGCGCGGTGTGGGATACAGCCGGCAAGATTATTCGCTATCAGGGCACGCTGGCTGATATCACCGAGCGCCGCGAGATGGAGAGGGCCCTGCGCCGCCAGGAAGAGTTCCGGCGCTACCTGCTGGAAAGCTTCCCGGACTTGATTCTGGTGGTTGATCTTAACGAGCGCTACAGTTTCGTGAGTTCGCGCATCCGTGATCTCCTCGGCTACCGGCCCGAAGATCTTATCGGCAAGAAGATGGAGGAAGAGCAGGACCGCACGCCTGAGCTTTTAGCGCTCTGCCGCGACGTGAGCAGCGGACGCAAGCTCTTCAGTTCCGGTGAATACGGAGCCCGCCATCGTGACGGGAGCTGGCGTACGATGCGCGCCTCAGCCAGCCCACTCTACGATGCTGAAAGTGTATTGAACGGTGTGATTGTCTCCGTACGCGACATTACCGTGGAAAAAAAGCTGGAGCAGCAGATCATTCAGAGCGAGCGGCTGGCCGCCATGGGGCAAATGATCGGGGGGTTCGCCCACGAATTAAACAACCCCCTCACCAGCATCCTCGGCATGGCGGAGCTGCTGCAGGAGGATGAAACCCGCGAATCGGCCCGCAGGCAGCTCACGACATTGCAGCAGCAAGCCCGGCGGGCCGCGGAGATCGTTCAGAACCTGATGTATTTCTCCCGCCCGCCTGCGCCCGGCAAGATCTCGCTAAACCTGGCTGACCTCGTGCTGCGTACGCTTCATTTGCATGCCTATTCCCTGCGCAAGAACAACATCACCGTAGATTTTCTCCCTGATACCTCGCTTCCGGAAGTCAGCGGAGATGCGCATCAGCTCATGCAGGTCTTTCTTAACCTGATTTTGAACTCCGAGCAGGCCATGCGCGAGGTGCGCGATCGGGGCACGTTGCGCATACGCTTTGAGAAGCGAGATCGGGCGGTTGCCGTCGTTCTCCAGGATGACGGACCCGGCATCCCTCCCGAAGTTCTTCCCAACATCTTCGACCCGTTCTACACCACCAAGCGCCCGGGCCGTGGCACGGGTTTGGGATTGAGCATCTGCAAGGCAATCCTGCGGGAACATAACGGCAACGTTGAGGCCGCCTCTGGGCCGGGCGGAGGAGCCATCTTCACCGTTATGCTGCCGGGGTAACGGTCCAGGAACTGCTGCGTAATGACTGGAATTCTAGGAGTCTGAGCCAACCGCCTCGGGGCTTCGCTGGTTGAGGAGTTCCTGCATGAATTGATCCTGGGTTAGAGAATCGTGCCGGTACAGCAGCTCAAGCAAAGCATCATCCGTTGAAGCGTGCTCTTCTGAGAGCTTGTCGTCAGACAAACTCCGTGGGCTGATCAACAACTCAGGAGAAGTTCCGCGGTTGTCATGGAGAAAATTGATGAAACTTGATACTGCGGTGCCATCGTCTGCGGTGCGTGTGACAAATTCAATTCCCATGCCGCTCCCGGGATGCATCACGCGGACCGTGCCTTCGACGTGAACCTCCATTTCTCCGGCAGTCAGGGAAAGTGTAACTCCTGAGCGCTCTGGGAATGGTGATTCTGTCTCGACGTAACATGCTCCTGAACTGAGATCGGTAAGCCTGCAATGTGATACCGGTTCAGGATCCTCCGGCGGGATCTCCGGCGCATTCGCCTGCAGCCACTGTTTCAAGGCCTCGCGGTGAGTTTCCGGAAGATCGCAGAAGCGCACGCCGGACTGTCCGTTCGGATTGGCCCAGACTACCTCGCCCTGGACCTCGATCCCGCCATCGTAACCAGGGAGTGCAAACTGCACTGTGACAGTTGCCGAGGGGAAAAGTGGCTGGGCCGCCAGAACGTCCATTCCTTCTTCGCTCACGTCAAGGAGGATGCCCTCCACTGCCGCTTTTCCGTTCACCCGGAGCTGGACCGGAAACTGTACCGGAACGCGAAACGAGCGCCGCCGCTCGCGCTTCATAAGAGCAATGGCGGCGCGCAGGCTCGCTTGCGCCTGCTCGATCGATATTGGCTTGTAGAGGACGAAGTTCGCGCCGGCGGCGCCTAACGCGGCCCGCAACTGGGTCTTATCGGCCAGGATCGCAACCGAAACGCAGGCCCGGCCGTGCACCATTTGCCCCGCGTTCCTCAACACCAGGGCCGCACTGTGAGGGTCCTCAAAATCAACCAGAACCGCGTCAAACTTCTGTTCGGTGATCCGGCAGACCGCTTCTGGATATCCGCAGCAGGAGACAGCAGTCTCGAATCCGGCCAGCACCGGACTCAATAGAGCTATAGCCTCTTCATCTTTGGAAACCAGAAGCGCCTGGAACTTCATATAGGAAGCCCGCGTGCCGCGGAATTACGGCCAGCGTGGAGTTCCTCCCCTGGGCTTTACCGGCGAAGCCGCACTTCCAGCTGCGGCGGACGCTGCGTTCGCCTGGCCCGGCTGATCGTCCACTTCGGCCAGGACCGTGGCGTCATCTTCGTCGCTCTCGGCAAGCAAAGGGGCGACTTCGCGCAGTTTTTCGGCCGCCTGCTGCAGCATTTCGATTTGTTTAGCGAGTTGTGCGGCCTTGGCCTGCTTACGCCGCAAAACCTCGTGAATGTCCTTCATACCACCCCCTCTGGCGACTTTAAGGAGTGAGTTTGGCATCGTCAACGCCATTCCCCGGGAAGCGAGTTACCGCGGTAACTGTGGCCGCGGAATTCCAGACTTGTTGCTGCGCCACAGCGGACGATTGGACTGCGAGATACACGACTGCCAGACACCGAATTGCGAGAGGAAGATGTGGTGGTGGCTGTCGCGCGAGGTTCACCCGCCTAACCCTTTCCCAGTCGCAGATGAGGAATATCTTTTCGGCTCGATCCGCGCCTGCGCATCCCCGCACAAGTGCACTGTTGTCTATGACTTGCCTATATGGCTATTTCGTGCCATAGGGTGGCACGAACGGGGGATTTACAAAGGACCAGAGGAAAATTAACTTCAGAGTCGAGCAGTTCTGGGGGAGGGCTGTTCGGGCGTCCATGACTCGCAAGAGTCACGGGCGCTTCTTAATTTGTACGGTCTTTTTACTGCGGTCTTAAGTCGTAACCGGTACACCGGTCTCAATTGGCAGCCTGATAAAGAAAGTCGTTCCCTGTCCCACCTTGCTGTTGAACCAGATTTGTCCCTGATGACGTTTCACAATCACGGCATGGGCCAGCGCTAGCCCCTGTCCCGTGCCTTTCCCAACCGCTTTCGTTGTGAAAAAAGGCTCAAAGATCCGTGAGCTGATTTCCGCCGGAATTCCTCCACCGGTATCGTGCAATGCAATTTCGACCCAATCGCCGTCCTGCCGGGTTGAGATGCTGATCGTGCCCTTCTCTCCGCTTCCTTCCGGCACAACTTCCGCGATGGCCTGGGCGGCATTAATGATGAGGTTAAGGATCACCTGATTGAACTCACCGGCAAGGCAGGGGACCGGCGGAAGATGTCTATCGAGTTGCAGATCGACGTCAGCGACATACTTCCATTCGTGACGCGCCACAGTGACCGTCGTCTCGATCGCTTTATTAATATCAATGGCCCGTTTTTCCTCTGAGCCCGGGTGCGAAAACTCCTTCATCCCGCGCACGATCTTGGCGACGCGTTGCAAACCTTCCAGGGATTGATCAATCGCCCGAGGAATTTCTCGCAGCAGATACTCGAGGTCGGCGTCTTGTGCCTGGCGGTCGAACTGGTGGAGAATTTCCTCATCGACACGTCCAGTTGCCGCGCGCCGAATGGTCTGTGCCAGTTCGAGAATAGCTGACACCGATTGCCACGATTCTTTCAGGAACGTAGTGTTATCGCCGACATACTGCGTCGGGGTATTGATTTCATGAGCGATGCCTGCCGCCAATTGACCGATCGCTTCAAGTTTCTGCGATTGCCGCAGCTGTTCCTCCAGGCTCTTCCGTTCGGTGACGTCGGCTCCGGTAACGATGAAGCTGTCCCTCTCTCCGATAAGCGATGGAATCCGGCGAACATTCAGTCCGAGAAAACGGGTCTTGCCGTCTTTTTCGTAAGGAATGTTGTCTGAGCGGTGGAGGGTCTCGGCATGCAACCATTGTCTGACCTCGCTTTTCATCTCCGGGCTGAGCGACTTGATCCCGCAGTCATCAATCCTGCGCCCCCTGACCTCAGCGCTTTCTAGGCCCAGCACTTGAGTCGCGGTCGGATTCCAGCGTGTGATGCGCCCTTCACTGTTCAAACCAATAAGAATGGAAGGGATGGATTCCAGAAACAGCTCTGTTTCGGCATGGACAGCCTGGAACTTTCGTTCGGCCAGTACCGGGTCATCAATCAACCGCGCCACGATGGCCATGCCTTCTCCACCTCCGCTCTGGCTGCGCAAGAGAATATTTCTCGATGCGGCGCGGCGCCACGAACCGTCCCGGTGAAGATACCGGGCTTCGATGGCCGCAGGCGGACCCTCCTTGAGGCCGGTGGCCACCGATTGCCTTACAGAGCTGATGTCGTCTGGGTGGAGAAGCGACAACGCGCTTCTTCCCAGCAAGTCAGACGAAGAAAAGCCGAGCGCAGGAACCCACGACGCACTGGCATGCAGCACCTTGCCATCGAGGTCGCAAACCAGTATCAGATCGGTAACGTAGTCGAGGATTGCCTTCAGGGTTTCAATGGATTGCTGCGCTTGGTCAACCGCTATGGCTCCAGACGCACTCATGCCATTTGCAATCGGCAAGAAAACTCACTGCTTTAGTGGGCATTCATGGGCACAACAGGATAGGGCCGATCTGAAATATCTTCTGAGGTGCCTTCAAATTGAGGTATCATCTGCATCCAGAACCAATCAAATGCCGCATAGCGCCCCTAGGTGCCCAAGAGATTCCAGGGCGGGGTTTCCGTGTTAACTCGAAGGTCATCGCGTCACTTTCGAGAGATTGCGGTGTTTGAGCAGTATTTGATTGGTAGATTTTCTGCGTTGGGGTGAAGTCAACAATGCTGAGACGTCTTAGTGTGTCAGTGGCCGCGCTTTTTAGTGTTCTTTTTCTCGGTATTCATTCGTTAGCCGCATGGCAGCAAGCCACCTTGCCGGCAATTGTTCAACCGATAGATGAATCCCGTCTCACGGTGCTGAAAGGGAACACGCACCCGCTGGCGAGGGCCCAATACGATCAGGGAGCCGCTCCAGCCAGCCTGCCGATGCAGCGGATGGTTCTGGTGCTCAAGCATAGCCAGGCCCAGGAGATCGCCATCAATAGGCTGCTCGACGACCAGCACGACAAGGCTTCTCCCAACTATCACAAGTGGCTCACTCCAGATGAGTACGGCCAGCAGTTCGGCCCGGCCGATCAGGATGTTCAGACGGTTACTGCCTGGCTCCAGTTGCACGGTTTTCAGATTGGCGAAATGGTCAAGGGCAAGCATCTGATTGAATTCTCCGGCACAGCGGCGCAGGTGCAGCAGGCGTTCCATACTGCGATCCACAAGTACGTCGTGAATGGAAAAGAACGGTGGGCGAACGCCGGCGATCCATCAATTCCCACGGCGCTCACGCCAGTGGTTGTGGGCGTGGAGTCGCTGAATAACTTTCCGCGCAAGCCCATGAGTCATCTTGCAGGTGTCGTCACCCGCGAGAAGGCAACCGGCAAGGTTACTCCGCCCCATCCGCTGTTTACGTTGCCGGCCAGCGGCGGTTGTGGGGTGCAGTCGGCCGATTGCTACGCCGTCGGCCCCTATGATTTCGCCACGATCTATAACGTCCTGCCCTTGTGGACCGCAGGATCACCGATTGACGGCACCGGCCAGACCATAGCGATCGTGGGCGAAACCAATATCAACACTCAGGATGTCACAGATTTCCGGAATTTCTTTGGATTGCCTCCCGCCAACCTTAACGTTATTCTCAACGGACCCGACCCCGGCGTCCTCACCGACGGCCAGGAAACCGAAGCTGATCTTGACGTGGAGTGGTCAGGCGCGGTTGCGAAAGGCGCGGCCATTGACTTTGTAGTTTCAGAGGCCACCGAAACTACCTCGGGCGTTGATCTTTCGGCAATTTATATCGTTGAGAACAATCTCGCGCCGGTGATGAGCGAAAGCTACGGATTCTGCGAGCTTGGCCTGGGCACCGCGGGAAACGCTTTTTACAATCAGCTGTGGCAGCAGGCCTCGGCGCAAGGAATTACCGTTCTACTGGCCAGCGGAGACTCCGGCGCAGCTGGTTGCGACAGCGACTCCGCGCCTCCTCCCGCGCCCGCACAGTTTGGGCTGGCCGTAAGTGGCTACGCCTCCACCCCTTACAACGTCGCGGTCGGCGGCACTGATTTCAACGATCTGACGAACGCCTCAACCTACTGGAACGCCAACAACGATTCCACGACTCAGGCATCCGCCAAGAGCTATATTCCCGAAACTACTTGGAACGACAGCTGCACGAATTCCGTCTTCGGTGACGTGCTCGGTTACAGCACGGATGCCGAGACCAACTGCAACAACAGCCAATTGGTGGACTTTGTGGTAACTCTCGGAGGATCCGGCGGCTCGAGCAACTGCATCGTCTCCGATGGACAGGATTCGTCCAGTTGCTCTGCCGGCTACACCAAACCCTCCTGGCAGACCGGTACACCGAGCGATCACCTCCGCGATCTCCCCGATGTTTCCTTATTTGCCGCCAGCGGCTCGCCGTCAGGAAGTTTCTACGTCGTCTGCGAGTCTGATCTCATCACCAGCGGAACCTCCTGCGATCCCAGCGATTCTAATACCGGATTCCTTGGGGTTGGCGGAACTTCAGCTTCCGCTCCTTCCTTTGCCGGAATCATGGCGCTGGTGAATCAGAAGACCGGCGTGCCGCAGGGGAATGCCAACTACGTCCTCTACAAGCTGGCAGCGAAGAACCAGACCTACCTTGCTTTTAATGACGTCACCACCGGCACCATCGCCATGCCTTGTGCCAGCGGGTCGCCCGGCTGCACCGTCTCCACCGTCGGAGATCAATATGGTGTGCAAAGTGGCTACACGACCGCGGCTGGCTACGATCTTGCAACCGGTCTGGGTTCTGTGAATGCGCAGAATCTGGTCAACAATTGGACCAAGGCGACCTTTTCAACGTCCGTTACGACTCTCACTAACCTCTCACCCACCACCATTACTCACGGCTCGCCGGTGAACGTGGATATTACAGTCGCGCACGGGAGTGGCGGCAGCGGAACCCCAACAGGCCCGGTTGCCTTAATGGCTGCCACCACGCCTGCGCACGGAGTTGACAATTTTCTCCTGAGCAGCGGGACGGCTTCAGGTTCAACCACGCTCTTGCCGGGTGGAACCTATAACGTGACCGCGAACTACGCCGGCGACGGGACCTTTGGCGGCAGCGTATCTGCGCCAGTTACGGTCACAGTCAATCCGGAGACCAGCAAAACTGTAGTCGAGCTGGAGACTTTCAGTTCCAGCGGAGTGCTGCTCAGCACGAATGCGGCCAGCGCCGTTTACGGTTCGCCTTACTTACTGCGAGTGAATGTCACCAACTCAGCCGGTGCCTGCGACACCGACCCAACCTCAGGCAACACTGCCTGCCCTACCGGAAGTGTGGCCCTCACGGACAACGGTGTTGCTCTCGATCTCAGTCCCTACACCCTGAACAGCCTGGGATATTTCGAAGACCAGTTTGTCCAGCTCGGGGTCGGCACGCATTCGCTGGCCGCCACTTATTCCGGCGATAGCAGCTTCAAAATGAGCGGAAGCACGACCGATTCTGTCAATATCACCCAGGCCGCCACGGCGGTTGCTGTGGCAACTCCCGGTACGGCGGCTGCGAACTTCAGCGTCACTTTGACCGCCACTGTGAGCACAACAAGTTCCGGAGTTGCGCCCACGGGGACTGTCACGTTCTTTGTCAACGGCACAGCGCTGGGCGGCACAGTGACTTATACGCCGACTGCCGGTTCGGCGGCGGGACCGGCTTCATTGCAGGCAACGCTTTCCGCTTCTTTTTCGGCTACCGGTAGTAAGAACATCACTGCGAAATACAACGGCGATACAAACTACGCTGCTTCTCCGACGTCGCCCGCGGTGGTCCTGAATGTCCAGTCCTTCATTTTCAGCCCCAGCAGTTCCACCGTCACCGTTGCAAGCCCGGGCGGATCAGCGACCGATGCGCTGACCATCACTGGCGGTACTGGTTATAGCGGCAAAGTCACATTCAGCTCATCATCCTGCGCCGGTTTACCGGCACACAGCAGTTGCAGTTTCAGCCCGGCCTCCGTCACGGGAAGCGGCTCTACCACTCTAACCATCAGCACGACCGCCACAACCAGTGCTCTCAATACGCATCATGGATTCGGCTGGTGGTGGGAAACAAGTGGCGCCATGTTCGCCGGCATTTTTCTGTTGGGTGGGTCGCCAAAGCGCCGCCGTGTGCTGTCGTTCTTTGTGCTGCTGATTTTGCTGGGAATTCTGCCCGGATGCGGTGGTGGTGGCGGCAATGGGGGCGGAGGCGGAGGCGGTGGCTCTCGTACTCCTCCCGGGACTTACACCGTGACCATCGCGGCAACGCCTTCGATCTCAACCAGCGTCACGTTGACTGTGCAATGAGGGGCTGAAAGCATCAGATCAAAAGCTCGGGCGGGGAATCTGGCGGACCCGGAGAGGATCGAACTCCCAACCCCTGCGTTCGAAGCGCAGTGCTCTATCCACTTGAGCTACGGGTCCCGCCTGCACACTGAGAATACCACCGCCGGCGAATTGCAGTTCCTGCTTCCGTCATGCCAGAATCACTGTTCCCATATTGCGAGGCTGAGTCATAGTCGAATTCATAACCTGGAGATCTTATGAAAAAATCCTTGGCATTTCTGCTCACTATATTTCTGTTTCACCTTCTGGCGTTCGCCCAATTACGGGAGTATGAGGGCCGTTTATCCCCTGAAGATCAAAAGAGCTTCGACAACTACTATCGGCAGTGGGTCGAGGCTACACAGACGAACAATAAGGCCCAGGCCGCCGATAGCGAGAAACACATGCAGCAGATCATGGGGAACAACGCCATTCCCACTTCCGTGCCTTATGACGCGGTCGCCACCTCAAATGCATGGGCAAACTATAAACAATACCGCGACCGGCTGTCGCGGACCGATCAGACGGAATTCGACAACTACTACGAACAATGGACAAACTACAAGCGCCTTGACAGCCGGGAAGACATTCTGCGCCTTGAAGGCCGCATGCAGGAAATCATGCAGCATTACGGTATTCCCCGCTCAGTGCCATATGCGGCCTTGACCACGCCCCTCTCTGGCAACTACGGTTCGGGCCGGTTCAATTCGTGGCAGGGCAGGTTATCAATGCAGGACCAGAACACTTTCGATGACGCTTACACCCGCTGGCTGGAGGCCTGCCGCAAGAACGATCACAATGCCATTATCAGCGCGAAACTCTCCATGCAGAACATGATGCGCTTGTACAATGTTCCTTCCAGCGTGACCTTCGACCAGCTAGCCTCTTCTGCCGTGGCTGAACCCGCCTATAGCGATTTGAAAATCATCAAAGCCACCTACGGCAGCGTCGATCACGAAGCCCTTATCACTGGTCATCTGCAGCACTTGGTGCAGAACAACCGCTTGAGCGTCGTGGTGAACGATTACACGATGGGAGTAGATCTGACCACAAAAGCTCACAAGACCGTGATAGTCTCGTACTCGATTCGGGGCAATCAGCGGCAGGTCTCGGTAGCGGAAGGAGAAAAGTTGACCATCCCCTAGGGACACTCTGAATAAGCACTGTTTCTTAGATCGGGCAACCTCAGTGCTTGGGAAATCTGCTTCCGGGTGCGAGT